>JGI24700J35501_10930050_pt1 | contig 11195 bp, 4 predicted proteins | sample TergutTh196P1_FD_35501 | JGI IMG/M metagenome (IMG submission 35501) | reverse complement strand
GTGTGCGCGTGCGTGCTTGTGTGTGTGTGTGTGTGTTTTAACAATTAGCCAGTCCATTTCTGAAGACTGTAGTTATATTAGTATTTCGAGACGAGATATACAGGGTGATTCAGGAGGAAAAGTCAGTATGATTCTGAATAGTTACCGAGATGGAGCTATTTGAAGCTGCAGGTACAAAAGTATTTGAGTGGCAATAAAGAGAAATTACTTATTGTTAATTTTATTTCAATTTTAGTTTAATGTCTAAATGACAGATTTGTTACACAGAAAAGACAGATTTGTTACAGTTCACAATAAATGTCTGAAACCCCACCGTTAGCCTCAATGCACTTTACAACTCGTGTGTGAGGACTGTATGTTGTTCATCTGAGTTAGTCTTCACGTTTCTTTATGGGCAGAGGCATCCAGAATGCGAGCGAGCAATTCGTCTCTTGTATTCACCTTTCTTTTATAAACGTGTATCTTCATCCAACTTCACAAACAAAAAAATGTAATGGAGCTAGGTCTGGAGTGCTTGGCTGATTTAAACAGCTCTGTCATGGTAACCATTCAGAATTAGACATGTTCATATGCACTTTTTTCTTACTATGTGCAGTACTATAACTTCGTGAAATATTGATATTTCCTCCTGAATCACCCAGTATTTTCTGTAACTATCCAGTGCTAGGCTAGTACACCCTCTATGTATGTTCTACACATTATCAGGTAGGCCTGCTTGTCACTCCCATTCATTTTGGTCACATCAATATAATGGGTCCAAAGTTATTTTTAGATAAAATGGAACCTCTGAAATGTTAACCCTTTAAACACCGAATTAAATCCCATCTGCCATTTGCTGGCATTATTAGGAGCTTACCATATTCTCCACTTTAGCAGGATAAAGGTTAATTTGGCTTTAGTTATTAGTTCTATAATATAAGAAGCACAGAATTTAATCCTGGCAGCTGCTTACAGTTATTTTAAGGTTAAATGTTTTTGTCACAGTGGGTGTAATTTCTCAAGTTTTTTTTAGGTATTATTTATTTCAAATTTAGACAATTTGGACACTATCACCAAATACTGTTTCACAGAGTTACCATTCAGAATGACATGGAAGTGTATCTGTAGGCATCATTACCAGGCTTACTTAATCTTTCCCTTTATGCTTTGATAATTTTGAAGTTGCATGCCAGCCACAAGCCATATCATCGTTGCAAAGGGTAACTCAAAAAGAACTGTAGTGGCTGTGTGTTTCTGGATATAGAATGCCTGTCCTTGCAAAGAGATTTGATTTTGTGTGTTATACTATGATTGATACCAACTTAATTTCTTCAGACAGTAATTACATGCTTATGCCAGTTAAGTGTCTGAATGAGCACCAAATGAAAAATTAGTCTGTGTACTGTTATTGATTAGTGAATGAGGCATAAGTGACTCACAGGGCATCAGGGGTGCATGAGTCCACTTTATGTGCAGTTGGCAACAGTGTTGCTGGAAAAGAAGTTACGTGCAGTTGAAAGTGACCAAATTATTTAATATATCAGACTTTTTGGCTGCAGTATTGTGTATGCCACAGAATGTGGCCTCACTCAGACATGCATATCTGGTTTCCTTCTTTTTTGACCCTGAGGATGTTCTGAATCTAAGTACAGGGGCCATATGGAACTTTGGTAAAGGAACAAGGCTCCTCTAACCTACTGTCAGAGTATGGGGCACAAAGGGCCTTTCAGGCCTAGGTGCATCGGGCCTGTAAGGGCTTGAACCCAAATGCTATTCTTTTCTATTCTTTTCTGTGCTTCAGAATGGATATGATTAAGAAACTGAATCACCTCTTAATGTCAAGATCAGCAGTATTTCAGATAAACCAAAGCAGCTTGGTCACATGCTTACAGTTTTGTTCATATGTTCTTTAAACACTCAGCACTACACCTTTATGCAGATGTTTAATCAACCTGACTCTTGCATGTGTATATCAACTGTGCTACAGCGTGGAGTAACTAATGTGCAGTACTGACATGCTGATGTGAAGTATAGTGCACCAATGCTGGTAGTGCTGTAATATTCACTGTGTTTGGATATTATTAATTTTGATGAAGAAAGGAACCACCGTAGGTGTCTTAACCAATTCTTTGACTGCTTGTAGGTACTTCTAGTAGATGGATATAGCTTCTGCCTGTATATTTGTGTTGTATTCATACATAATCTTAATTGTTGCAATAGTTTGTAAAGGTTGTCTGATGGTAGCTGTAGAACTTCTGTGGTCTTTCTTAGTATGCAGTTTTCCTTTCAGTTATGGCTGTAGTGTGAATCAGATTGAATATTAGATTTATGTACATTAGGGTTTTTGGTGAAACTGTGATTTTGATGAGTATTTCATTATGGTATTAGAATTACTCTTAAGCAGCAAGTTTATGTTGTGTGGTAACTACTCTTCTCCTACTTCATCTCCTCTTCATAAATGTCTTCATCATGAAATTTGCACCACAATAATTGTATTAATAACTGTGGTAATTTCAGCTGATCAGTTTTATACAAAATGATTTGTTAATGAAATTGCTTCTGTATGACAGTACTGTATGTGAGCTGTACATGGTGAGCGTTGCAGTTCGCACAGATTTAATGTTACTGAGGTGTTTTTTTCTGTAAATACTGTGTTAACTTGGGTAATTTATGACTTCTGTCATGCAAGTTTTTAATCCTGAAGTACAGTGTTACTGTCCAGCAGGGAGTCAGTCTGTTCCACATAACTGTATGTAAGATGTGCAGCAATATTGGTTGCATTTTACAGCTGGGGATACAGATACTGTAATATCCAAAATACAATAGGAGGTTGATGTTATGTAAAGTTATTAGTGTCATGAAGTACTTCATACAAATAAGTTTATAGATTTGTGAGTTTTGGATTTAACACAGCAGTGTAACTGAGTAGTCCATCTGGAATGTGACACTACATCAGTGGGTAATGGAATCCTGAGATTCTGAGGTAACATATTATCATCATCATCATGGGTCTTAATGTTTCTTCTTAGGCATATTCAACCCTTTGAGAAGAGGCACTGTGTCCCTTGAAATGTTGGGATCCAGTTACCTGTTGATGCAGTATCATACCCCAGAAGAATACGTGTAAACACATATTATTTATTGTAGGTGTATTGCGTCTCTTTTTTTTGGAAATTGAATGGAGTTATATTAACAGTTATTGTCAGTCTTAATTATTTAAAAAAAGACAGTGGAAATCATGTAAAGGAAAGTAGTAATAAATACTTGTTTGTTTTGGTTCTTGTTGATCGGAATCCCTATTATAAATGTGGAGCTGATGCGTGACACATCCAACAGCAAGACACTAGTGAGGACAAGGAGGGATAGAAATATTTATATGATAAAAATGAAATAAACTGATATCCTTTTGTTGTAGCTTTTGCACCTCTTCATGTAATTCATATGTGCGCTTTTTATGGAACATGTTTTGTGTGTCAGTTTTAATTTTACCCAGCCTAGTCAAATTACATTCTATTCGTGAGCTGTGTAATTAAAGTGTAACATCATAGTCCTGACGTACGCTGTTGATTTTATCAAAATGGCTGCCTGGTTGGTGCATTTTGTTTCTCTTGCATATGCAGGTACAGTGGTCATAAATACTGTCTAAGCCAGCTAGCAATTTATGTGTGTCCTTACTCATATGAGCTGTGATTGGAACATTTGTGGATAATATTTTTGTCTCAGTGAATTTTCTTGTTACTCAATGCTGCTTACGTCAAAGGAGTCCTCATGTAATTTGATACAGCAAGCCCAGTGATTGTGCTGTTGTTCAAAGCATTTGCTAATATCTTCTGTTTAGAACTGGAACTTGTAGCCTGCAGTTACTTGGAATCATTCTAATGTCATGAAATCTCCTCCCCTTCAGTGCCAGTTTGAGTTTAAAAAACAGCACAAAAGGCACCAGGTGACAGATGTGGGGAGTATGGAGGTGTGGGACAACAACCTTGCCATTTTTGGCTAGGAATAATTGCACAGACAAAGCATTTTGAGCAGGAGCACTGTCATCGTGGAGAAACAGTTCTTCATTTTGCCACCCCTGAGGTTGTACCGTACATCTTCCCATAGACATCGCACAGTATATACATAGAAATGCTGGTCAACAGTTTGTCTCGGTGTTGGTCATTTTAAATGTTTTGTTTGCACACACCTGAACATTCAACACCTCTGACAGATATCACTCTATTTTTGAACTTGTAAAATCAATCAAACACTTGATTTTTGCTCATTGCTGCCTCTTTAATAACAAGTTTTAACATACTGAAGGTTTCTGTAGCAGCTTTGTCTAATTTGAAGCAGACTTGCAGTGCATATCTGTTTTTCAAATTCAGTCATTTTCTGAAGGACAGAAATTGAAGAGGGAACAACACACAGTGTCATTTAACAAGGCATTACTGCACAGGGATGAATGGTGCAACTTTTGAAATTGACATGAAATGACTTCATAGATTGTCCTCTTCCTCCACATAACAGATGATTTCTGTACTAACTGCAGTAGTGGCATCTTGTAGCTAGGGTAGAAAGTTTCTGATTATGCCTAGTGGATTTGCTGCAGTATATGCCTTGTATGGAAACTGTACACATCCAAATTGGAATTTTTATTGGCTATAATATCTTTTAGGGCGCTCTGAAAATTTTATGTTTAGCCTGAATAAATAAATGGTGTATTGAGAGCATGATGTTTTTTGTGTGTCATCCTTCATTGAAACTTTTGAAGCAGTTGACTTGTTTCAATGGAATTATCGTTAGAGGCTGTCCCCATGCTAAACTTCTTTTTTACTGGTTTTAACAGCAAGGTGAACACATGAACTCTAGAGGTTAGAGCAGCACTGACACCACTTATTTGGTGGTCTTCAAATGTTGTGTGGTGACAGACCTTAAAAAATAAGCAACTTTCATTAAGGTGATCTTTTCTAGAGTGCAGATCAACACAGTTGTGGTAGTGTGAAATCTTCATCTCACTCTTGATGTGATGGTGATGACTAATGAAGTACTGGTTGTAGGCATGTGTAATATGGTGTAGAGATAGCTTTTAAACATTTCATCACATGTGAAAAGTTTGTAATCAGCAGCCTTAAACATGATGACATTGGGAAACCCCAACAGACTTTATGTAGACAAAATCTGTACAGAAAATTCTAACAAAAATAAACATGATAATCCGTAATGTATTTACAATTACAAGGTGTAGGAATTTGACTGGAGCAGAGTTTGACCTGGTGACCATCTGTAATGATGCTCAGCATGTTAGCCTTGAATTTCATTTTTAGATTGTGAGTTTGCGTTATGTAAATATGATGTTAACAGTGCAAGATTTATATGCCCGAAAGTTTTGCAGTAGGAACGTATGCACTCTGAGTTCTGCTTGAAAATCTTGGTTGAAGTGTGCACGCCGGTACTTCATATGTAAGAGTTTGTATGGACGTAAATATGCAACAGTTGTTTCCATGAGATTTTCCCACAAAAACTTGATCAGATAGGCCACATTCTTTTAGTTATCAGCCATTCTTTGAATGCCCCTTTTAGGGCAGTAATTGAGAGGGTTGCTGTGTCAGCTGTAGCATTGTCCTGTGTGAAGTAACAGTACATTTTCACTTCATCTGTTAATTCTCTGAAATGTGGTGCCATAATTTGCTAAACATAGCAGTAGGAGTTATGATTTTTCCAAAAGACACAGGCTGTACAATTTTGTGCATATTCAGTGCATACCACACTATTTTGAAGATCTTGCAAAAGAACTTCATTGTATTAATGGACTGAGAATTTTTGGAACAGCGGCATCTGGTATTCTGCCTCTTCACATTCTAATGTAATGTGAGACATGCTTCATTCAAGAAAAATATGAGTTCTGGATCAAGAAATCCATTGGCAACAAGTTCTTGAAACCCCCCTCTAATAATGGCTTTTTGCTTTCCAGTCTAGAGGAAAGGTTTGAGAAGCTCAAATTTGATATGGGCACAGCGTTAGAAGTTTTGTTGCCTGCATTAAAATGAGGGGCAGTTTATCTATCTAAGAAGTGCAGTCTGTGACAGGAAATCAGCTTTGCTAATTGTCATGAAGCCCCACATGTGGACATGTTCATATTATTGTAGGTGCATGAAGCACTGTTGGATTTCCTACAGTAAATTCCCCTATTTTCACATCTCTTAAAAACATAATTATTTTTTCTTGTTCAGCAGTGATTGTTGGAGGGGGGAGTTGCTTTATGTATATGTAGTTTGGGTGCTAAAAGCTTTAATGTTCGATTGTATTGTTGTTCTCAATATTTTTACCTGCTGTTGCATTCAGAAGACCCAGCACTCCTCAGCGTTGTGCTAGCTGTGAGAAGGAGTGTCAGGGGCACTGGATGTATTCCAGCAAACCTCGTCTTTCTGGGACAGCCATCTTGGGAATGTCTCTCAGGTAGGCAGGAATCAGTAGTGTCTTGTTTGGGTTGGCCATCCTGCACTAGTCAGTGTTTATCCTAACATAGAATATACCAAGTAATATTTTTAGTGTAACATGATATTAGAAGAGTGTGGCAGTTTATATTTAAACAAAAGCATATAAAAGTGGTTTTACACTGACTGCATGGGAGACAGTATGTTCCGCATAGTCTCATCCTTCCCCTCTGTGAACATTGTTACTGGTTGAGTATTGATTGCAGTGCAGTAATGCCTTGATATTTGACTTTTTATGTTAACCATGAATTTGTTATTGTTATTTTACACAGAAAACCACATGGATTTTCATTTCACAGTATGCAACAATTGTGAGGGGCACTCAGAAAGAAATACCTCATCTTATTTATCCCCCTACATTCTTTTCTTACATCAATAATTACTACATAATTGAAGTCCGTGAACATATCATTTCATATTAGATGCAGCTGTTTTGCTTGATGGATGGCAGCACCACATTTGGTTCTAAAATGGCGGAGATTGATGTGTATTTAAAACAATGAGCAGTGACAGAGTTCTTAGTTGCTGAAGGCGAGAAACTGAATTATACTCACGAATGTTTGTTCAAGAGTGTAGAGCAAACTGGGGATGTGCGTACCGTTTTGTGGTGGGTAATATGGATTAAAGAAACTGAAATAGGAGGAGCAGAACTGTTTGACGATCTGTGGAGTGGTTGCCTTTGTACTGTAGTAATGTATGACATCTACTGTGTTGATGAACTGATATGTGGTAACTGTCATGTGGCAAATTATGCTTCAACCTATCCATCAGTAAAGGCATTGCGGTGGCAGTTATTGAACAGTTTGGCTGTGCCAGGGTCTATGCTAGTTGGGAGCCACAAGTATGACAGATACAGAAGAAGAGAGAAGGAAAGCCATTTCCACTGGTGTATTGCAGGAGGTGAGGGTTTCTTGTTGCAGACTGTCACAGAATGAAATCTTGGTGCAGTATTTTGAACATGAATTCAAGCAGCAATCAATGGAATGGTACTGCATTACATCCCCAAGGAAGAAGAAATTTAAGAGTGTGCTGTCAGCAGGAAAAATTATGGCTCATTTTTTGGGATGGGGAAGGTTAGTCTTGTGAATTTTATGTTTAGTGGGACAACAGTAAACTCTGGCTACAATATTGAAACAGTATGTAGTCTGAATGCTTGCCTTCCTCGAGTTTGTCCCACTAACTAATTTCAGAAGTGTTGCTTCTTCATGGCAAGGCCAGGCCACACACAGTGCACTCCACTGAGGCCATTGCATTGCATTATGTGGGTGGACAGTGTTGCCTCATCCACCCTACAGTTATTACCTTGCATCATAAGGTTTTCACATGTTTGGTCCTTTGAAAGGCAGCCTGTGAGGACATTGTTACATGGATGATGAGGCACTGCAGAGTGCTGTGCATCAGTGGCTGCAGAGGAAGGAGGGAAACTTTACTGGTCGGTAGTACCTGGTGTTCAAAGGTGGAAGAAGATTGTGGCCAAATCTTTGAAAAATGGCTGTGCCTTAAGGTAGTGACATTCTGTGAAATTTTCCCATGTCTGACTTACAAGGAGGATTGGAGACATGGTGGATGTGCAAGGATCAATAGCACTTGCACCAAATGTACTACCAGAAAGAGAAACTCTGACATAATTATAACAGTTGGATTTTGTACAGCAGTACCAATATTATAAATAGTAATACATCAACATAGACAATACTTGTCTACCAAAACATTTAACATAAGAAGAACAAATAGTAACATAAATGTCTTTATATATATATATATATATATATATAAAAATCAGTATAATTTCTATTAAATACATCTGTATATCATCACATGCCGCATAAACTAAACTGAATTATCAGAGGCGACAAGGAAGCAAAATACACAGAATTCTTCAGGGAAATGAATGTACAAATTAGTGGATCTTGATTTTTCCCGTGACAGTGTTTTAAGATTTTATTTTTTGCATTATTTTAAATCCAGCAAATAACTTACATGTGTTTTATATGAATAGTTAAGATCTCAATCTAAGCATAAAATGAAACTGAAATTGTAATTTTTATTCTTCGTGTAAATTACTGGCCTGAAAATGACCACAATTCTGGGCATAACCCACGGCCACGTAGCTTGAATTAATAGATACCAATATATAGTTGTGTTGCTGGTAATAGTTGACTCATTTATAGCATCATAATCACACTGGGATGTCTGTCGTAAAAATGGAAGTTGTCACGAGTTAAAGATTCGGTATAATGCGTACACATGTAATTGACAGTGTCATTTCAGTAGCTAGATATTGATATGTGTGCACATGTGTGTGTGTGTGTGTGTGTGTGTGTGCACGTGCACAGGTGCTTGCATGCACATGATTTTTCAGGATTGAGAAAGCACAATTTTTTATTTTGCTTGGATTCTAACGAAAATACGGTAGAGAGCTAAAATGGCTTTTTAGGCAAATGTAATTTGGTAGAATGATTAAGCCCCCAATTTTACGCAAATTAGCTTGGATTCTAACGAAAATATGGTAGAGAGCTAAAATGGCTTTTTAGGCAAATATAATTTGGTAGAATGATTAAGCCCCCCAATTTTATGCAAATTAGTTTCTTAAGTTTAAGTATTTAGCACGCAGAAACATATTCAAAAACAATTTGAGCCTACAGTAAGATGCATTCATGTTATTTTAATAGTTGTGTATGTTTGAGTCTTTTCTTGGGTAGGCCTGCATGTATTTTGTTTGAGCCTAAAGAACGTTCTGAAAATGTCCTTAAATTTAGATTCTTTACCATTGGCAATATGATTCATGTAATATAAAAGTTAGCTGGTAGCTACGCTATGGGAACCACCTATGAATGACACAAATGAAGTTGATGTGTTCACTGGAAATTATAAGCTAAACGATAGGAAGTTGATACCATAGTTTGTCATTTTGTTTCAGTAGTAGTTTGACTTATGTAAAAGATCATTATTGGAAATTTTAATATTCAGTTTGTATGTAGGAATTCATATTATTGCACAAGATATTATTCATGAAACCTGCATTCAGGATAATGTATAAAGTTTCTCTTACCTTGTGTGTTTTATGCAAAATTTGAAGTTTCCACAGCATTGCTGTTGAGGATTCAGGTCTTTTACGTTATTACACTTAGTGGCAGGAACATAGTGTCTTCATTTTCAAGTGTTGAGGTGTCCTGGAAGAATTCTTGAAGGGCTCCTTAACTCTTGAAATGAAGGCAGTAGATCCCTTTGAAACATCAGCGTTCAGTGAGCCTGCTGCTCACTATAACAAGTCAGGTGATCTGAATCCCTGTAGATTTTAATTTTGTCAGTAACTGTCTTGAAAGTTGATTTTTGATCTCTTCACTGCAATAGGCAGATATAAATTCTGGGTTTTTATGATGATATTGGCTTTAACTAATGATTTATGTTCTAGCACCACATTATTTTGGAAAACACATGTGATAATTTGGAAGAACTTACTGCCTCATTCTTCAGGGTAAAAGTAAAGAGGGCCATTACTTCTCAGCCTGGCTGTCCACACTTATACTCAAATGAGGGGTAGTACCTTTCTGTATGGCAGTGCAGTTTAGTTACAAAGAGCATGCTACATCGCAGAATGCTAACCCCCTAACTCCCTTATGTGACATGTAAATGTCGTGTTACATGTTGGTTAGCATTATGTGTCTTAAATTCCATTTATTGACATTTTAAGATATAACTGAATATTCAGCTTTGCAAATGAGTATGTGCAACCAGCAAATTCTGTATCATGACTTGTCTCTGACAAGTGGATTTACTTAAAAACTGAAAAGTGACTTGTTACTGAATTGTACTAGACTCTTTGACTCATTGAAATTTTAAAATATAATTTATTTCGTAAGATGATGTTCCACTTCTTTATTAAACTTTTAGTGAAATGTATGGCATTTCTAGTTCATTTGTTTTTCTACCAATTTTTCCTAGTAGATTCTTTTGCAGTTGCCAGACCATTTAACTGCAAGCAGTACAGTAACAAAGTACCTTGAGTATTTAAGAGGGTGCTATAGGCAGTAAAACCATGTGCCCAGGGGTCGACTCAGCCTCTAAAAATGAGTACCAGGGATTTCTTCTGGGGTAAAGGAGGCTGGTACGTAAGGCTGACGACCTACCACCCTTGTAGTGCCGAATGTCAGGAAAATCCAGGGCCTTAACCTACCCGGAACCCCTTGGGCCACCTTGGCTTGTTGTGGGAGATGTTTACCTTTACTATAGGCAGTAATCACACCTCGTGAATTCCTATTAATTTTAAATGCGTAACAGATGCACTTCTTTAAACATATTACCCATGACGTGATAATAGTGTTAGATTGTAATCTGTATGGCAGATTTTCGATTACAGAGCCTAATTTATTAAAAACTGTAGTTTTCAGGTTAAGTACCTCTAAATAATGCCAAAATATAATGTAGTAAATGGAAAATGTTCTTCTGCTGTAGACACTTGATATACAGGTAAATGAATTCTTGCATATAAGTACAGATATTCCAAGAACAGAAGTTGAAATGTCATGTTGTTCCCGTTTGAATTTGTGCTGATTTAAGTGCTCTTCAGATATCTCTCTTAACCTTTTGTAGATGGATTTATATGCCAATTTTATCTCTCAACAGCTTGAGTTTGTCTGTATGTTGTGGATGTTTAAATTGTTACCACGTAAATGTACAGAGATCAGCATATGGTGTGCTAGGCCATATGCCAGTACATTTTAGAGATTGGCATGTTGT
>JGI24700J35501_10930049_pt1 | contig 11195 bp, 6 predicted proteins | sample TergutTh196P1_FD_35501 | JGI IMG/M metagenome (IMG submission 35501) | reverse complement strand
AAACCACTTGCAAAGGCGGTAAATCCACCTGCTCCGAGTGCTAAAGTCAAAGCTAAAGCACCACTAATAATTACTTTTTTCATGATAAAGCATCCTTGTATAAAAACAAAATTAAATTTTATTATAAGGCTAATTAAAACCTTACAAATATAGTATAATACATGGTTTTTAATTTGTCAAGCATTTTGCGAAAACTTTTATTCTTCTCGTTCGGCAATAATGGCTAAAGTTGTTTGCAGGGCATCCATTCCTGGGCGGTTGAAATAGTGGGGTTCTATGGGAAATTCTTCGGTATTTCTGCCTGTGTTGTCGGTTATGTAGAATGTGTCCATTGATAGGCTGTGCCGCGAATTTGGCAAAAAGAAGAAAGACCTTGCCCAACTATTTGCACGATTGGTCGTTTCTCCAACTAATATAAAGCCCGCCTCTTTTGCGATTTGTGCTGTAATTGATGCCGCCGAAAAATTGTTCTCTCCCACTAACAGCCAAATGTTTTCCGCTAATAAAGGCAATCGTAAAGTGGTATCTATAGGCGGTATTGAGGTTTCTAGTAAAAATCCGTAAGCTAAATTGTCCAAATCTTGTTGGTTAATTTCTGTTAAATTATGTAATTCTGCAAAGTCGGCGGCTGGCAAAATGGATTCCTCTACAATGTCTCTTAAAACGAAAGTGTTGTTATTACGGCGGTTTGCATTTGTTGTTTGAGTTATTGATAATTCCCGATTATATGCAGTTTGTGCCATTTCGCCGTTTGTAATGAATGCGTATTCTTGTAAAATCAACGGTTCAGAGATATTTGGACTTATTAAGGTTGATATAGGAGTTTCCAAAAATCCTCCAACAACATATCTTAAATCTAAAATAATATGCTCGTAGCCTTGAATTTTTGCTATAAACTCTTGTATCTCTCTCATTGGAAGAGCGGTTTCGTCATATAGTTGTTGCGGAATGGTAAGTAATGCAATTTTTTCTTCTTCGATGATGTGCGAATTTGTACCTTGCGGAACGGTAAAATTTTCTTCAGGAACCATTATAATTCCAGCACGGCTTAAATTCAAATGAGCCAAACTAGCAACAAAGTTTTCATTAAAGCCTTGCCGCAACACATTTTCAAATTCTTCGGTTGTTATGTTGTCGTTTTGCAGGTTTTGCAATGATAAAGTCAAGCTATTTTTGAAAGCGTCTATTGGGTTATCATTGCCAGTAATTCTTGCAGTTACGCCTAAAAATGGGAAATTATCTTCTAAGGTTTGAACAATAAAGTTGACATCTTGTAAAGCGGCTTCGATGCTAATTTCAATATTTTGGTTGGCAGATAACCTGTTTAATATTGTATTTTCTTCTATTTCGTTGTCGATAGTTTCTGTGATAATTTCGTAATTTTCAGTGATTGGCTCGGAGATATTTTGAGTATGTTCATTTGAGCAAGCATTTAGTGCAAGTATTAAAATAATGGATAAAAGCAATTTTTTCATAAGATAGTCCTTTCAATATATAACATAAGTATAACGCTATATTTTTTAATTGTCAATAAATATTACAAATTGTAACACAAATGTAATATTTATTGGCTAACCATTTTGATATGCCGTGCCACAAATTTGTCAACCACTTTACAAAATATTCTTCTCAATTACAACATTAAAAAAACAACAATAAATTTTATTTGCTTTACCACAAAAAAATATGTTATACTATAATATGCAAAAAATTTATTTTTGCAACAAGCACAAAATATATTTTAGAAGGGAGTTCTTAAAATGTCTTATGAAGAATTATATAAAGATTTGATTGCTAATATAAATAAGTATCATCCTAACACGCGGTTGGATATTGTTGATGCAGCTTATAATCTTGCTAACGAGGCACATTTAGGGCAGTTGCGAAAATCGGGCGAACCTTACATTATTCATCCTCTTTGGGTTGCCAATATTTTAGCCGAGTTGCGGCTAGATACCGAAACCATTGTCGCCGCCTTGCTGCACGATGTTGTCGAAGATACACATTACACTTTAGAAGATATTGCTATGCGTTTTGGAGATGAAGTTGCTTTGCTGGTTGACGGCGTTACTAAACTGTTGCAATTTAAGTATACCTCAAAATCGGACGAACTGGCTGAAAATTACCGCAAAATGTTTTTTGCAATGTCAAAAGATATTCGTGTTATTATTATTAAAATTGCTGATAGACTGCACAATATGCGAACTTTAGAACATCAGTCCGAAATTAAACAAAAGGAAATTGCTAAAGAAACACTAGAAATTTATGCTCCGCTTGCTCATAAATTGGGAATATCTCGCATTAGGTACGAATTGGAAGATTTAGGCTTTAAGTATCTTTACAACGAAACTTACAAGGATTTAGCCCACCGAATCGGCTTAAAACAAGCTGAACGTCGCGCTATGGTTGACGAAATTTCTTCCGAAATTCAGGCAAAAATAAATACAATCCCCATAAAAGCCGAAGTTGAAGGTAGACCAAAACATCTTTTTAGCATATACAAAAAAATGATTTCTAAAGGAAAACAACTTGACGAAATTTATGACCTTTATGCTGTTCGTATTCTTGTCAACGAAATTTATGAATGTTACCAAGTTTTGGGCGCGTTGCACGAATCTTATATGCCGATTCCTGGCAGAATAAAAGATTACATTGGCAACGCAAAACCCAACAATTACCAATCTTTGCACACAACTTTGCTTAAAAATGGCGAACCTTTTGAGGTGCAAATACGCACTCACGATATGCACAGCGTTGCAGAACTGGGAATCGCCGCACATTGGCGGTACAAAACTGGCAAAACGGGCGAATCCACCAACGCCGAAGATAAATTGCAATGGCTAGGCAAGTTGCTAGAATGGCAGCGAGATTTATCTGATAACGAGGAATTTATGGATGCCGTTAAATTTGACCTTAGCATTTTCAAAAAAAATGTTTATTGCTTTTCCCCAAAAGGCGATGTTATCAGTCTTGTTGGCGGTGCTACTACTATCGATTTTGCTTACTCAATTCACAGTGCCGTCGGAAATCACATGGTCGGCGCACGCGTTAATGGCGTGCCTGTTCCTATCGATCATGTGCTTAATACTGGAGATAGAGTTGACATTATCACAAGCAACAATCAAACGCCAAGCCGCGACTGGCTGAAAATTGTCAAAACTGCACAGGCTCGCACAAAAATAAATCAATGGTTCAAAAAGCAAAATCGCTCCGATAACATAAAACGTGGAAAAGATTTGCTCGAAGAAGCGGCAAAAACCGTTGGCGTTCCGCTTGCAGAACTTATGGCAGAAGGACGAATTGATCCCGTTTTGCAAAAATATAATGCACTAGATTTTGATTCCATTTGTGCAACAGTTGGACACGGAGGCTTGCGCGAAACGCAAATTGTCAACCGTTTGTATGATGCTTACAAAAAAGATCAGCCCATAATATTGGAAGAACTGGTTGACGAATTGTTAAAAGCTGGCAACAACAAAAAAACTGCCAAGCAGAGAAAATCGAAAAGTGGCATTTTAATTAGCGGCGTTGGAGATACAAATGTCCAACTTTCGCGATGTTGCAGTCCGTTACCTGGCGACGAAGTTGTCGGGTTTATCACGCGCGGGCGTGGCGTTACCATTCACAGAACCGACTGCATAAATATCATAAACATGGACGAGCTCAACAGGCTACGCATTTTGGAAGCCGATTGGAGCGCCGATGCGTTTTCGCAATCGTATCAGGCAGATTTACGCATTTTGTGCCTCGATCGCGACGGCTTGCTTTTGGATATTGCCAAAATTTTATCTGAAGAAGGACTCGGCGTAAAATCCCTAAATGCTCACAAGGACAAGGATAAGGACAAAGGCATTATCGAGTTGCGCGTTGAAATTGTCAGCCGTGGGCAGTTTCAAAAGTTGCAAGACCGCATTCGCCAGCAACACGGCGTGTACGATATTGAACGTGCAACAACATGAAAATTACGTGCTTTCTAATTGGACATAACTTTGTCAACGAAGTGCAAGCAATAACGCAAGTGTTTTTTGCCAACGCAAAATTTGCTTTTTTGAGCGACGTTGATTTTACTAACGGCGAAAATTATCCCGAAACTTACCAGGAAAAAATTCCGCAAAGTGGCTTTGCAGTGGCTGGAATTATCACAGAAACCTCTTGCACTGGCGAATTTTACCAAAATGGCAAAATTTCCGCCACAAAAACGGTCAACCTTGATAAGCATGATAAATATGGTAAAAACGGCGAAAATGCTAAAGAATCCAATTTTCAAAATAAATTAACGAAAACTTTGAAACGAAATTTAATGCTTGCTTTGTTTTACGCCCTGCAAACGGCTCTAAAAAGGGAGATTCCGTGGGGTGCATTAACGGGCGTTCGACCTGCAAAACAGGTTCGATTGTGGCTGCAAGCTGGCGAAACAGCCGAAACTATAACGCAACGTTTATCTCAAATTTACAAATGCCGTTCCGATAAAATTGATTTAGCAATAAAAGTTGCTCAAGCTGAAGAACGCTTGTTAAGTCAACATAAAATTGGGGAATCCATTGGGCTTTATGTGGGCGTTCCATTTTGCCCAAGCCGTTGTTTGTATTGCTCTTTTGTGGTATCGCAAAAGCCGAAAGCGGACGCACACAGCCGCTATTTGTCCGCATTATCCGCAGAAGTAAAATTGCAACACAACAATATTTTGGCAGAAAACCCAATAAACTCAATCTATTTGGGCGGTGGAACGCCAACGGCATTTTCTGCACACGATTTGGAAATCCTGCTGAAAATTATTCAACCGTACAACAACGGAAAAATTGAATACACCGTAGAAGCAGGTCGTCCAGATAGCATTACACAAGAAAAACTGGACGTTCTCAAATATTACGGCGTAACCAGAATCGCAATAAATCCGCAAACCTTGAATGATGTTACCTTGCAAAAAATTGGTCGCTTGCACACGGTTGCAGATTTTTATAAAGCCTACGAAATGGCGGTAAATACGGGCTTTGATAACATTAACACCGATATTATTGTCGGCTTGCCAAACGAAACTTTCGCCGATGTGCAAAATACCATGAACCAACTAAAAAAACTTGCTCCAGCTCACGTAACTGTACATACTTTGGCTGTAAAACGAGCATCTCGGTTAAACGAAAATATACAAGAATACGAAATTGCCGAAAAAACGGTTGACAAAATGCTGGCAATCGCACAAGAAACCTGCGAAAACATGGGATTATCTCCGTATTATATGTATCGGCAAAAAAATATGATTGGCAATTTTGAAAACGTGGGTTACAGCAAATTTGGCAACGAAAGCATCTACAACATAGCAATGATGGCGGAAACGCAAACAGTAATCGGCTTGGGAGCAGGTGCAGTTACAAAAATTTTAACGCTGGCTAATTCCAAAATCGAACGCAAGTTTAATCCCAAAGATACGGAAACTTATATAGAACGGATGAATCAATTATGATACAAGCACCACGAGGAACAAAAGACATTTTCGGCACAAATTCAGCAGCTTGGCAATATTTAGAGCAACATATACGAGATATTTGCAAATTGTTTGGTTTTAGCGAAATTCGCACGCCAATTTTTGAGCATACCGAGTTATTTTTGCGGAGCGTTGGCGAAACCACGGACGTTGTCCAAAAGGAAATGTACACTTTCGAAGATAAAGGCAACCGCAGCATAACAATGCGCCCAGAAATGACTGCTGGAGCCGCTCGTGCTTTCATTGAAAATGGCTTGCACAACGAACCTTTGCCAGCAAAATTATTTTACACGGGTCCAAATTTTCGATACGAACGCCCAGGAGCAGGAAGATTGCGGCAACATCACCAATTTGGAATAGAAATATACGGCTCGGAAAATTATGCCGCCGAAGCGGAAATTATGGCTTTGGGTTATCATTTGCTAAAAAGGCTGAATTTATCCGATGTAGTTTTGCGGATAAATAGCTTGGGTTGCGAAAATTGCCGTCCAGTTTATCGGCAACAGCTAATCGAGTTTATCAGCCAAAATTTGCCGAACCTTTGCAAGGATTGCAAAACACGTTACGAGAAAAATCCGTTGCGTACTTTAGACTGTAAAGTTGCGGAATGTAAAGCAATAATGGCGAACGCTCCAAGTATTTTGCATAGCCTTGACGACGATTGTAAATCTCATTTTGAAAATTTGCAAAATTTGCTGAATGTAATGCAAATTCCTTTTGTGGTGGATTCTAAAGTTGTGCGCGGTTTTGATTATTATACTCGCACGGTTTTCGAGTTCATAAAAGAGGGATTGCCAACCATAATCGGTGGCGGCAGATACGATGGGCTTATTCAGCAATTAAGCAACCTAAAAATTCCTGCCGTTGGCTTTGGAATGGGAATGGACAGGCTTTTATTGCTACTAGAAAGTCAATCTTTGCTACCAGACAACTTAAAAAATACCGTAAAAATTTACATTGGCTATGCTGGTGAAAACGGATTTAGCAAATCGCAAGAATTAGTTAATTTGTTGCGTTTGTCGGGAATATCTGCGGAATCGGATTTAGTCAAACGGAGCGTAAAAGCACAAATGAAATACGCAAATAAACGAGAAATTCCTTTCTCAATGATTATCGGCGATGACGAAATTGCGAATAATTCTGCGGTTGTCAAAAATATGCTTACTGGCGAACAAACCAATGTTGAATTTTCAGTTGACAAAATTGCGGAACAGTTTGGGTTTGTTTTGATGGAGGGTTAATAAATTTTATCAAACTGATTGACAAATCTTAAACATTTTGATATGATAGAAACTGTACCAAAATAAAAATATTTTCGAAAGGACTTGACAAATATGCAAATTTGTGCTACCATTGGCAAGCAGAGCAGAGCAGAGCAGAGCAGAGCAGAGCAGAGCAGAGCAGAGCAGAGCAGAGCAGAGCAGAGCAGAAATCTAAACTCTGTCTTTTTGTAAACCTTTCAAAACAACTATCCCAAAATAAACAAGCTGATATTTTGTTATTAAAAAAACAAAAATTATCAGCTTGTTTTTGCGTGTAAAAAAATAAAAGGAGGAGAAATTCAACTTAACAAAAAAGCGGGTCAAGGGCGCGCGCGTCCTTGCGGGTTCGGGCAGCGCCCGAGGTTTTAAGTTTTGTGAAGTTGAAGAAGTATACCATGATAAAATTAAAAAATTTTTACATTACCGAAGAAGACGGAAAATCCCGTTTAATACAGCCTGTCGAAGTGGACGAAACTAATTTTGATGTTTACGTTGAAGTTGAAAATCAACATCAAAAATATTTTGTTACCGACCGCGCAGATGCAATTTTAATTGGAATTGTTCACATGGCAATGCGGCAAAATCACGATATTTACAGCGAACTTCCCATTACTGGCGAGTTGCTTTATAATTTGAACAATATTTTGATTCCTATGTTGACAAAATATGACCCAACTTTAACCAAAATAAAAATTAACGCAAGTCCAATAAACGAGCCTGTGCAAAATTTCGGCGGCGTTGGAACAGGCTTATCTATAGGCGCTGACGGGTTGACAACTATTACGCAATATCACAATCATCCTATTGAAAGTATGCGATTGACGCATTTTCTTTGCTTTAGTAACGGGGCTTTTGGCGGATATTTTCAAGAAAGCGGTTGGGATTTACAAGCAAGTTTGATATATGAAAAAGATCTAAATTTAGCAAAAGATTTAGGGCTTCCTGTAATTATGGTAAATACTAATTTATCTAAATTAGTGCGATTAAAAACCGATTTATGGGGAAATTTTCTATCATCACACTATATTTTTAGTGTAGGAAAATTATTTCAAAAGTATTATTATTCCTCTTCCGCTTGGGATTATTCGCAATTTATGCTGTACACAACTGGCAATTTTGATAGCGATCATTATTCTTTGCTATTTAATAAATGTGTAAACACCAACAAAAATGTAACAATTTTATCTGGCGGAGGAGAACTTACTCGTTTCGAAAAAATGGTAATGATTTCCAAAAATCCGCTAGCAAAAAAATATTTGCATTCTTGTTTAATGCAGGCTTTTAATTGCGGACAATGCTCAAAATGCAGACGAAATTTGCTTGCTTTGGATGCTTTGAATTTATTAGACGAATTTGCAGAAGTTTTCGATATTGAACAATACAGGCACAACCGAGAAGAATACATACATTACTTAATTGCCGCGCGTAAAGATAATCTTAAGTATGCTTATGAATCTACTCTCGAAGAAGTATATTCAATTTTGCAAGCCCGCGAACCCGAACTTTTCGAAAACATCGAAAAGCAGCTAACAACAGCTAATAAATTTTTAGAGTTAAAAATAGACAAAAAAAACATACAAACTCGCTTAAACATTGTAACTACCGCCGCAAAAAGCCCTTTGTTTGTGGAACATCTAAAGCATTTTTTCGCAATCAACAATTACAAAAGCGTTATTTTATACGGAAACAACGAAATAACAACTTTATTATTAACGCACCAAAAGCAGCTGCAAATAGAAATTTCCCATATTGTGGAAAATACCAAAATAAAAAAGCACGCAATTCCACGGTTGCCAATGCGAACAGTGGATTATCCACCAACCGATGCCGTGATTATTTGTGCTGTCAACAATATGCAAAATATTGTAAAAAAATTGCAACAGCGGATAAATTGCCCAATTCATTTGCCAACAGAAGTTTTTGCTCATACAAGCCCTTATGCAAAATTTTCTGACGAACTCGCCAAAATTGCGGAATTAAGCGCTGTTTTGCAAAAACGAGATTTTCGTATCGAACAGTTGAAAACTACTGTTGACGGTAAAAATGTTCGCATTGAAAACCTAAAAACTACTATTGACAATAAAAATGTTCACATAGAACAACTAAAATCCACAATAGACAGCAACAACGCACAATCGACCGCACAAATACAAAATCTAAACACAACAATTTCCCAAAAAGACGAAGAAATTGAACATCTAAAAAATCGTATTTCTGCCCTCGAAACCTCTACATCGTGGAAATTAACGCAACCGTTGCGAACCTTCAAACAAAAAATAGTTCCTTCGCCAGTTTAGAATTAAATTAGAAAGTAGGTAATTTCAATGAAAAGCAGATATTTTCAATTATTTTTGGTAATTTTGGCGGCGGGTTCTATTTTCCCGCTCGTCTACTTACGCAACGCTTATCAAGAGACAATGACGGAAGTTTTTGCAATAAGTTACGCACAGCTAAACAACATATACGTTGCTCTCGGAATAGCGGGATCTGTGGGATATATCCCAAGCGGTTGGCTTGCGGATCGCTTTTCCACAAAAAAGCTAATTTTTATTTCGTTGCTAATGTGCGGCGGTGCAGGAATAATGTTGGCTCAAATTCCAAGCTACAGCATGGTTGTTTTTATTTATATAATTATCGGAATTGGCTCTGTGCTTACGTTTTGGTCATCTCATATGAAAATTGTCAAGTTGCTTGCACCAAAAGCCGAAGAAGCCCGCTTTTTTGGAATGCTCGACGGCGGTCGTGGGCTAATCGAGGCAATTTTGGCAACGGTCGCATTATTTATCTTTACAACTTTTCTAACCCGTACAGATTCAACCACTCCAGCTTTGCAAGGAGTAATTTATATGTATTCGATATTTATTCTTCTTGTAGGATTTTTAGTGTTAATTTTCGTAAAAGAGCCGAGTAATTCCGCAAACACAGAGCCAGCCGAGAAAGTTCCGCTAAACAAGGAGACAATTTTGCAAGTTTTGGGAAATAAATATGTTTTATTACTCGGTTTAATCATATTTTTGGCGTACATCGTCGTTTGGACATTGCGTTATCAGAGCGGTTTTTTGCAATCGGTTGTCAACATTGATGTTGTGAGAGTTGTACAAGTTATGGTTGTCGCCTTGTGGATGCGTCCAATCGGTGGCGTGTTGGGCGGATTTTTAGCAGATAAATTTGGCAAAGATAAAATTTTAATAATTGCCTTGTCAATAGCTGTCGGCGGATTGGTTGCACTTGCGATAATTCCTATTGTTATGCCAAACTTAATTTTTGAGAGTTTGGTTGTGCTTATCCACTTGATGGTGTACGCAGTTCGCGGAACATATTGGTCGCTGTTGGGCGAATGCAATGTTGACGAGCAAGTTTTAGGGAAATCGATAGGTTTAATCTCGTTTATTGGATATATTCCCGATGTGCTAGTTCCAATGATTTCCACGTGGCTATTGCTAGGCTTTGGAGAAACAACTGGACAAAGTGCATTTTTCATATTTGGCGCTATCATGGGATTTTTATCTATATTTGTAATTGTTATATTTAGGCGAAAAGTTATAAAACGAGATGGTATTTGATTTTTGTAAAATTGGAAAAATAAATTTAGCAACTTTATTTTGCTATAAAAATTTTGGAAAACGCTTGACAAAATTTTTTTGCTATGCTAAAATTTTTTCTATAAACAAAAATATTTTCGAAAGCATTTGCCAAATACAAAAACGCTAAAAAGGGGAACAGAATGTCAACAAATCCACAAAAACCAATACCGTTAGGTTACGTTGATTTACCCAACGGGCCAAAAGCAATTTTCCCAATGAACGATATTTTTCTGTCGTACAATTTTGACCATGAAGAGCAATGGGAAATATTGCGACTATTGATAAATATCTTGATAACGGAGTATTTGCAGCTTTACGCTACTAGCAAATTAAAGCCGATAACAGGCAAAATAAAAGTACAAACGCAGTTCAAGTATTTTCTAAATACCGACTGGCGAACCATCCGCGAACAAGATATAAAGCTATCCGCGAATGAATCCAACGAAACCTACATAGAATTTCAAAATAAAGCAAAAGTAGATCCACCAATAGAAATACGCTCGGTGGAATATTTCGGGCTGGGGATTGTCCACGGCAAAGGCAAACTGACTAACCAAATATGGCTGTTAGCCGAAAACGTTGAATCGGTGCTACAAGACAACACTTTCGCACGTTACATTTTGGCAAACGAAATCACAGGCAACGAGCATCCGATAAACTCGGGAATATTATATATAAACTTGCCAAATTTAGCACAGGAAAACAGCCCTGCTGGCGAGTTATCAAAGTTTTTGTTGGGCAAAATAGCAAATCCCAAAAATAATGATGTGAAAAAAATTGCAAGTGCATTCAGTGAAGTATTTGGTGCATTCAAACGAGATAAGGAGGCGGTTAAAGTGTTATCTTTTAGAGATAGATATTTGAACG
>JGI24700J35501_10930051_pt1 | contig 11196 bp, 5 predicted proteins | sample TergutTh196P1_FD_35501 | JGI IMG/M metagenome (IMG submission 35501) | reverse complement strand
TAAAAAAAATAAATAAAAAAGAAACAAAATATCTTTACAGGTTTACATAACTTATAGCCAAAAAACTATAAGATATAATGTGTAAAGATATATATGTATACAACCATATGTGGTGACAAGGCAAATATTAGATTTACATAGTGATGATATCTACAAATAAAATTCCAAATATAAACATATACTAGTAACAGTTATAGATTTTAGATTACACTTATGCCCATGTAGGATATGCCACAAAAACACACCTATGGTAGAAACAATGCCACGCAAAATAAGAGTAGTGATATATAGGAGATTTCAGGCTTCACTGTGGTGTACTTGAGGTCTTCCCCTTTTGGGATGTTATTCAGCAACTGTTGGTAGTTGGACAGGTGGCGGGCACTTGTGAGTATGGTGAGGAACCTTCGGGTTCCAAAAATGCGGGGAATTTCTTGACTAGCTGCAGAATCAGTTAGCGTCTCAAGGACTCTGCTCTGTGGAGTAAGTCAGTTGGTAGTTGTTTCCCGTTATTTCAGGGCAGCCATCAGTCCTACGAGGACTCTCTGACCCTTGAAGATGGAACCAATAGGCTGTCCTGAAATGTCAGTATTGTTACCGATGATCCTCGTCCGAAACCAGATCAGAAATATGTTTGGCAGAGACAGGCAAAATTACATTCAGAAGAATAAAGTAAAAATTTAGGACTTTGAACAAAAGAATTCCACTTTGTGTACAATATATTGGTACATTGTGAGGGTGCAGACTTCAAGGTTATTGGTATTAAGCTTATGACTGCGTTTGTCATGCGGAGGGATGCAGCATGCCCTTAGCTAAGGGTTATGACCGTATCACCACTTTGACCCCTTGTAAATAGAAACATTCTCTGAAGCTTTCGGCATACATCAATCGGACAGCTGTTTACGCTTGGTCAGGGACCTGGCCGAAAAGCTAGCCCAAAAACAGGGTTTGGAGACAATTCATGGCTCACACCCTTGCGAGCTAGATGAAAGGAAAATACAGGATGATAACAAGGAGGTTGATGAAGTTTCTAACAGTGCCGGACACAATTAATTTAACCGTGAATACTGAACTTAAAAAATTAAAGTCACTGTGAGAATAAACTTGACGAGGCCTAACCTCAATTACCCTCCTTGTCATCTAGTCAGTAGACACTTAGCGTTCCTGTGACCACAAAGCATTATATTGCCTGGGTGGAGTTCATGTTCCCAACTTTGAGATTTGGCAGGTTATAGTATACAACTATAAAAATAAGCTGCATAACATCCCAGAACAGCAAAGATCTCAGTTATCAGTATATATTAAGAAATTATCACATAATCCATTCACATTAATTTTATTATCCTATATTTTATGGTAACCCAATTGTCATGTGACACCATGACAAGGGCTGCAATATATGGGATATTGCAAAGAGGATGAGATCTCACCTCCTTTGGCAAATATAACTAAAGACATGAAAACATAATATATACTAAACCAACAATAATGTAAACCAATATAATACTTTGATTTCCACTAATGTTTTTATACAGATGAACCTGATGATCTGGTGAAAAGGGTTGAAACACATACTGTCTCATCTGTTTAAATAAAGAACACACATAAAGTTATGTTGACCTATAAACTTGGTTCTGATTTACCTTTTTTTGATAAAAAGGAGGGGTGAACAAGGAGGGTTGAGAAGGGAATGTGCATGGAATCTGTAACATGCTAAAAATGAGGCATCTTCTTCATGTTGTGTAAAATACTACTGTATATTCTGACTACTCTTCACATGAAAACAAAGAATCACAAATTATTTGTATCCAAAAAATCTCATTTTTTTAATATGAAAGGCTACTGAAGAGTTAACAAAACAGTTTGTTCATATGGCTGCAATTTCAAGTTCTCCATACATGTAACAGTATCTATGTATAATAACACCTTTATTATACATTTCTGGGATTTGTATTTTAATTCTAACAAAATACATTCACTGATATCACACAAACAGTAAATTTTGATGGACACAAAACTAAATTCAAACAAAATGTTGAAGTACCTTAACAACAGTAACCATTATTCAATTCACAAACAGAGTTAGATCAAAATATATGCCATACAAAAATAGGGTAGACTTCCACAAATTATAAACATCACAGTTAATTGTAATTCACTGTTCAATATTATACAACCATAATCATAACAGACTAGTTCTAAGGTTCTGTACACGGTTATACATTATGTTAACAATTAACACCCCTATTACCTAACATACATTACAGTTACATTAGCTTTCTCCTACATTGTGCAAGACAAATACGTATTGTACTTTCTTGTACCAGAAATGACAGAAAATATTAATTTCACCAGACACTGACAAGCGTGAGAAGTGAATATTAAATCAGTAATGTTTATTCTATGGAATTTTTGGGGAGGATATTTGGTTGTTGTGTCAATTAGAAGGAATGTCATTCATAGTACCTGCACTGACAAGCCATACTTGAAAGAAAAGGAGGAACAAACCTGACATAGTGATGCAGTGTGGAAGCGTTGGATTGAAGTACATTACGAGAGTATGAAAATTCCATTATCATGTAAGATTTAAAAGTTCATGGTGAATAAACTAAACAGTTGGTATGGCACAGACTGCGTAGTAAGTAGGACATGGGCTGGATGATTTGGGTTTAGATTTCCGTGAGAAATGCTTCCCTTCTCCAAAATGCCCAGACTAGCTCAGGGGGTCAACCCAGCCTATTAGATGAGTACTGGGCATTATTTCCCCAGGCATAATTAAAATAATTAATTTTAAGTGTTCAAAATAGCTACTGATAGCAACGACGAATTGGAACAGGACAGACTAATGGCAAAGAATGCAATATGACAATGCAAGAAGTCCAGAATTGTTTGTTTATCCATCCCATATAGACACAAATAATAATAATACTATCAACCTAGAAGATACACTTGTGTGGGCAATATGTCATAAATACCAAAGTACATATATATTACAGCAGAATTAAAATTCATGAATTGTATGTGGAAGCAGTAACGTTACAATTTTTATCCATGTAAGTAATTTACAAAGATTCCCTTCTTTGGTACACATCACACCAATATCAATAACCACATGATGAACAAATATGAAGTCAATATCAATTCACTAACATTATGCGTACTGAGAAAACCTTCTCCAATTTTTAAACTGTCACTACTTTACGTCTTCATTATGAATGATTCATATACAATTTTCACCATACCTTACAACACAAAACTAATTAACTCAAAGTACAAGATGGCCACTATATCACGACACACTGAAACACGTTTCCGCCTTGCAAACACATTTATAGACATAAGTATTAACACACAAATGTGATTGGACAACAAGAGTGACAAGAAGGAATAACATTTGGTTTGACAAGGCTGTATTCTACAGTACTTCAAGACAAATACTACCTATGCACACACAAAAGAGCCAGACACTTTTGATAAAGCATGACCACAAAGTTCTGAGGGTGCATAAAAAATCCCACAGATGGTGGAGATGATGGAGCCTGAGGCTTCACACCCTCTGCTTACTGTTCCATTCCCACCTGACCAACATCAGCCAGCCCTAAGTACTTATCACTAACTACAAAGTGAACAAAATGGCCAGATCGGTCGAGCGAATGCAGAGGAGGACATGAGTGCAGTGGACAGAGCATGCGTAACTGAGAGAGAAGTGGAATGGGTTAGTTTAAGGAACTTCTTTCATTGGCCCCAGCTGAGTGCATATCAGTCAGCAAAAACAACATGTTTAACCTCTAGTGCTCAATAGAGAGGAGGAAACTTTTAACAGTACCTCATTGTAGTTTACCACTTTAATAACATAACTACATACCAATAATTATCCCCTACTGCAGGACTGTCTTCCCATGTATCAAACTGTTGCACATTGAAGGTTATAGGCTGGCCATCCCTCAAACCAATTCGTTTCATTTAGCTATGGTATTTTCAGATTGCTACAGTAATATATATGTCCAGATTTTTATACATCATAGCAATAATGTAAAAGGAAACAAATCCAGCAACATTCAAATTTTGATTACATCCATGGTCTTCAACTTCAATTTTCAAAGTAACAAACAAGAGTATGTACTGGATTCATCCACTGATTTAAAATTATATCCCACCACTTGCAAAAAAACCACAGAAGGGTACGTGCAGAAGCCTCACACACAGATGTGAACATGAAAATGCAAAAGCCAGTTTGGTACAATGACCCACTACTGTAACTTTTACATATTATTGAAATTTTAAGTTCACATGGTGGTAACTATGAAGATTGTTGCATTCTCCACTTTGGTAGACAATGTACCAGTACTTAGGTGCGATGTGCTGCCTTACAGCTACGTGTTCAGGATGTGACACTTCAGTCTTGTCGAATGGATACAAACATGTTGGAGGAACACTGCTGCCTCCAAAATCAGGGATGAGTCTGATGATGGAAGTGGAAATTCCTCCAAAACTTTGGTATCCAGCAACAAGGCTACCCAGAGTCACAACCCAGTCAACAAGACTCAGTACTTTAAAAGTGATAATAACAGCGCAGAAATTTCACAAGATTAGAACTGTTTTCAGCCATTTTTCAAAATGTTAGCATTACAAAATATTCCATTCCATACTTCACAAATACTGTTGTACTTCACCTACTGCTGCTAGAGCCAACAAACTGTGAAGAATAAACCACAAAAAATTCATTTACTTTTAAAGGCTTGCTAAACATAAAGGAATTACTAAAATAAATGTTTGTTTAATCATGAAATTTATAACTTATACATGGAAATACAGCTAGCCAGGAATATCAGATTGAGAAGACTCCATTGGGTGGGTCATGTGATGAGGATGAAAGGGTACCCAAAAGAGCACTGCAAGGAAACATAAAAAAGAGAAGACCAGTTGGAAGGCCCAGAGGTAGATGGTTGCATGCAGTGGGCAGGGATACTATGAAGATGATGATATGCAGGAACTGGCAGTTGAGGATTGATGATGCCATGTAGCACCATAGAAGAGGAGGAAGAAAAAATAAATGTCTAAGGGTTACATTATTAATAGCTAACTTGCTTACATTGTTGTTGGAAATGCTTGTTGCACAGGACCAAGGAAATACCACTTCAGTAATATACACATAAATGGCACAAATTAAATAATCTCTACTCTTGACCTTATATAATGACCATGTTTTTCCATACAGTGTACACAATTCCCCACAATTCTCACAATGCATCATGATTATTTCCCAAAACACTGCTGACTGGACTTTGTAATGGAACAAAGAAACAACAGATTGAGGAAAGGGCATGAAAAATAACACTATACACACATACATACTTATGTAACACCACAAACGTATGAAGAAGCTGACTGTCAGTGCACACTTCAAAATGACCAAGGTCACTGATGGTTAGTATGGGTCAGAAAATAGTTTTACAGTAGTGAAAGTGTTACATGCATGACAAGGTAAACCAAAATTTAATGGCTCCATGGCATTATTAGCTTCCTTTGACTGAAGAGTATATGACTGGTGAATGTATGATCTTTGCTGCAGTAGCAGAGTCACAGGTTGGCGGCAGCATACATAGTTTATGAAAAACAGCCACTTACTTATCAGGTAGCGTAAATCTCTTTTGCAAACTTCAAATATTCAATTCTTACCACAATGACATGTTTCAGCAGCAAAAACATCATTATCCAAATACCTAAAGGTCTTCTAATCATGACCTGGAGCAAAGTAAAATAAAATGCCAGCCAGTTTAAGAGACTCAGCTCATGTGACTTAATGTTCTTCTGACTGTACATTATGATATAAACTATATATCAGTTACAAACTGATATAAAGTTCTCTGTCAACCTGTGTACTGCTCGGCCACCATGACCACTCATAGAGTGTGACGATACCATATGCTGTATACATACAATTTGACCTCCTGAGGATGAGCACAATACTGCTTGAAACATGTACAGGACTGTAACATTATATGAATAAAGAATTTGTGCATTAAGTTTGTAACTGATATAAAGTTCAGCTCATGTGGTCACGGTCTTATCAGCAATCACTGCTGGATCTTGAGACAAGTGCTAGTTTATGTTAATTAATCACAAAGACTTGAGTACCCCTCTGCTTTATTGAAAGTAATCTCCATAAAGATGGCCATACAGAATAAAATATACAGGAGCCAAAAAAGAGAGCGTAGTTATGAACAATACTTGTATACTGTGTTAGCTACATTATCAGATAATGGTATGAGTATTGGTCGTATGTACCTTTCTCAACTCACTGTGTCCAAAAAGATGGGTCCCCATTATTCTTGTTGTGCTGACAGTACACCACATTCCAAATTCAATGTCATGTAATAGCACCTTGTGGATTAGTCTGATGTCGTGTGTTGATGAGTATGTGTTATTTTGAATACTGATGTGGCTCTTTCAGTAAAACAATTCCTCATCTGGAAAATACCTTAAAAAAGGATCGACTTCACCACTACACAACACTACACACAGCCAGTAATACAACTGGACTCTTGCAACACAGTCTGCCTCCCGGAGTTTTTGTGCAGTGGCTTATCAGTAAGATTTCACATGAAGCCATTTTGTGGCTGCCTCTACAGATGACTTTGATACTCTGGTTTTCCAGCATAACAGTCTAAAGATCTTCATGGACACATTCTAATATCATATAATAATGTTTCAGCTAAAAGAAAACTTAGTGTTTACTTTTACTCCTGCTTTAAACAGAACCCGTTGTCTGAAATCTACCCACCAGTCAATATAATGGTGACATCAGTGGAACTAAAATAATGGGAAATGGATCTTTTAGATCTGTCACAACACTTCTTATTAGGGTTTCTTCCTTACATAATATTTGGCAATAAAAACCTCTGTATTACATGGTACTTCATATACATGAACAATCATCTATGTCTGTTATGCACAGCAACAGGGCTGTGTGACTAGGCTGTGAGATTACGCATTCCAACCAAATGCACTGCAATAAATCTACTGAGGATAAGTCACAATACGCAAGGTCATTAACTTGCTGACAGCTTGATATCCACCTTCATAAGCATGTTCAGCAGTTTGCAATATCAGTAAATATCATAGGAGAGAAGGAATAAGAAGGACCAGACAAATTTTCCTTTGTTACTTCATGTCTTGGTACACATGGGGCAGTTTTCAACCATAAGAACAATGATAATAATAATTAATATATGCCCATCAATCTTCCAGGACAAAATTCTATTCAATAAAGCACACTTAACCTTTCTGACATGCTTCATGAGTGGAATATTTCTTATAAACAGAGCTCATCCCCTGTACTAAAAAACAATTCAGTACCATCGCACACAAGCATCCTGCAACAATGAATCTTTCAATTTTTACCCCCATATATCTGTATCATACAAACCATAAAATTAAAATGTGTGACAATGACCAGTACCACTCCAACTGATCATATTCAAACCACAGTTCTTGTTGTAAACCAACTATGAGACTAATTTCTCTGAGTGTTATACCAAATGGGCATTTAATTGTCACAGACAGCAGTCAGTCTGAAAATCATTATTATGATACTAACGTGAGACTGACTGGCAATGGAGATGGTCACTGGAAAAATGGGGTCAAACAATTCAGAAATCGTGGAAATCAAATTTATAAACGTGAAAAATTTCCAACATTTAGAAAAAATTTGTGTTAAGCTCCCACATTTCTAATATACGTAAAAGAAGTACAGAAAAAAACATGAAAGGGATTTTAACTTCATCACAGAAGTATCCAGGACAATTGGAACTACCTATATTTATAATATCAACTTTACTACAGCACTAGTTCTCTTACGATGAAAATCAGATGAAATAACAATACAGAATTTCCTTGGGAGAAACATTCAATGAAGTATGGTATTTGACTGAAACAAAGGTTTCAAACTCATGCTCACATAACAAAATAATTACAATTTTTATACCTTTCCTGCTTCTATTTATACAACAGCTGTAAACATTCACTTCCTTACTGGTAATGGATAACATACTACATTCTGATGCTGTCTATAAGTCTTTCATTGTGTTCACATTCTCCAGTACCACACTAATTAGGCAACTCATGACTCTTTCTCATTAGTACTGATTATAAACAATTAAACAACCTGTTAATAAATTTCATGCCTTGTTATTCTGAAAATATAGATCTACAACAAACTCGGATCACAACCATCATAAATCAGAGTACCTCTACTCGGTAAGTCTTATCATAAATACTTAATATTTTACAGAGGTAAATGTGGATGCATTCATGGAAATAAAATGACAGACATGTACAGAAAACTCGATGTCAACGGTATTAAGCTGGATTGAATCTGCCCAATTACTCTCTGGACTTCATCTCCCACATATTTTTTATCAAACTGCCACACTTATATCATAATTTTTACACATTATTTGAAATTTTACGTGTTTTTTCCAATACCACTACTATTGCTGCCGCTACTGGTACTACTACTACTACTACTACTAATAATAATAATCATTCCTCAAAGTGTTTAATAAACATGCATCAAATACTGACATATTTCTCAATTTTAAACACCAGAAATATTTATCCATACACAAATGCATGCCAGTTAACAAGTTCAGTCACAAGAAGAAAAGACATTTCAGCAAGAGAGATACTGCAAGGAATTAAGAAGCTTCAGACCCTCTAGAAACAAAGTATATTATGGACATTCAGAATGCAACAGACTTTAACAAATATTTAACATCAATTACATAAGCCCACAATACAAGGTTAGGAGAGTGTTGGAGGGGAGAACATCCATCAAATTTACCAAACTCACAAAATGATTTTCCCATCTTATTTTGACATAAATATTTCATACGCCAAAAACCCACACTTCCTGCATATTATTCTCACAAGTAACAGTGTGTAGAACCAGGATATTTATAATCACAAGAGAAATATTTATTTTATGAAAGTATATAATGTAGACTGCTCTTGTTTTGCAAAGGGAAAATTTGTAAACAGAAACGGTAGTACAATGACAGCAACAAACAAGTGACAAATACTTAACGACAAGGCAATATTGGTAAACAATGAAAATGGTTATTCAGTCTCTGGAATGTTTACTCTGGAATACAGAATACAAACACACCTTGACCACGCTACTTTATTCTGCCCACATAAAATTAATTCACTTCACAGATATGAATGTAAGTGCCCTAGAATTATGTGAACATTTCTGCAAAAGGGTAATACAGAGGCTGTCAAACAAGTTAATGTTTCAGACTTTTATTAGGTGTAATTTCACACCCGTCTGAAGTAATTCTCATCCAAATTACTCTCATTTCATCAGACATTTTAAATAAACATGTTGCATAATAATGATACAAAAAGTAACACAAAAGCAAACCACCATTCAATAACCATCAAGATAAATGGTAGTAGAGACTGTGAATCCAAGAATTGTTATATTAAACTCTACAACACCCTGTAACTCAAATGTTTTAGATATGTATTTCCTACTTTTATTTTTCAATTCTCAACAGATGAAACTATTTTGGAGGGAATACCACGAATACATAGAAATTACAAATCTGACTTCCATCCTTCAAGAAAGTGTGATTTTGTTTAAAAAGGAATAAATCCAAACAATAAAAACCGTTTAGTCCAGGAATTTATTCTCTCCTGTTTCAGCATTATAAACTGAATGTAAGAGCCTAAATTCCAATGCAAATCTGTATTCACTGTTTCAGTAGTGAGAAAATAAACATTGAGAATTAGGCTGATACCTTACTCAGCGATCACTAAATGAGGAAAAACCCACCTTACAGGACCTGAGATGCAAATTCAATTGTATTCACAGTCATAACTGGTATGCACCTGCATATGGATTAAAAATTGTAATTATGAAGTTCTGTAATCATCATATATGTTACTGCAGCTGAAAAATATGTACTTTTCAAACACTTCCTTCACAAAACTGTGTTAAACTGAAAGAAAGTTAGCACACATTTCATGAAAAAAAATAATTAAAAATCACACTCCTGCAAAATAAATCAGCATGCACAATTTCCAACTGATGCATCCATCCCAAAGTAAACATCCCACTAACACCTCAATGGAATGTAAAAATACCCCTATATAACCCATCAGTTGAGCTCAAGTTTGTGTACACTACAGTGGTTCCAGTTTGTTATTTTTGACATATGTGACAGTTTCCAGTTTAAAAATATGCATTTTCTAGCTGAAGTAACACAAATACAACCAATCACTGTTGTTTCCTTTCTCCACCACACAGTGGGATCTACTCATCATGTTTCTTTGGGGTCACAAAGGATTTGGACATTCTGATATGCCATTCAATAGAGGAAGCTAAAAGGGCAGATCTACAATAATTAAATACCATTACCTCACTTCGGTCAGAAACATTAAATGTGGATTAGAATGCCTCATAGAGGATACAGTATGGTAGATTCTGATGTCTGAATATGAATGAAAGCTGAATGGGAAATTTTTATTACTACAATTTGCATCATTAATCTGTATTTATTATAGTGTGATCATAACCAAAAACTGCTAACAGATGTCTATAAGGCTTATATGAGATGCCTTTCTGTCACAAACCAGTTTTACCTTACAAAAGGGCAAGAGTCATTGCAATTTATGAAGGTTACTGCAACAGAAACTGTCTCTAGTTGCAGAGTAGCTACAGATCCCAGTCTGTCTAATATACATTGTAACAACCAAAGTACAACACAATCTTATTTTCTGAATAACATATGATTAAGAAGATGGATGTCACATTCACAGCAAAATGCTGGCACATCCCTTTCTGTATGCACATAACTTGGATTTTCAAGTCAGTCCCACAGTAAAAGGCATGGTGTCAAAATTAAACTACTGTATTTCAGTTTGCATATGAATTACCTTACCTGAAGTTTGTCAGCATTCAATTCCAAAGTAAAGGCGAAACTACAGTACTATGTACGCTTTATTTAAAAAGGACCACTTTAATTATGAAGACAGTATAACTTGTGCAAGAGCAATATGTACCACAAATAATCTCAAAAAATTCAACTTTATACTCATATGATACAGAGTTCTCACATGATGCAGTAGTGTGTCTGTTCAAAGTCTGGACAAAAAAAAAAAAAAAGCAAAATAGACTCATAACTAAACATT
>JGI24700J35501_10930052_pt1 | contig 11197 bp, 7 predicted proteins | sample TergutTh196P1_FD_35501 | JGI IMG/M metagenome (IMG submission 35501) | reverse complement strand
ATTTTTTTTTTTTTTTGAGTGGCTTGCAAAAGTTAGAGCAACGAACTAAGAAGTGTATTGAGCTTCGTGGGGAGTATGTTGAATAAATCCCGAGTTTGCTCGCTGTAGCTTGTTTCCTTCCTGGTCGGGCTAAGGACTTATCAGCACCCCCTCGTATTTACCTTCAATGGTATTTAGTTGTAGAAAATTTTCTGAGTTCGCTTTGCAGGAACAGAAGGCAGAGCAGACATTCAGGATTTAAAAAAAGTTTTAATGATACTAAGGTGCCTCTCTTTAGAACTGAAACATGATTCAGTCCCTCATACCCAAACACTGCAATAATCTGAGACAACAGGTTATAATAAAAGCCACCTAGTTATCAAACAACCAAGTATTTGTTAGTATTCACCTTCCATAAATGAACAGAAAACTTTCAGTCCTCAAACCCCGACAGCATAGATGTGAACGTACTGAAACGTCTTTTGCACAATAGCTTCAATGTCAAGAGGCAAAATGTCTTCACTAAGATACACCCCACTGTGATGAAAGATGTGGGCAGCAAAACCCACATTGTGAATGTTCTCTGTGATGGTTTTCCCAGTTTTGAAAACAAACTGTTTGGCCCTTTTCTGCCAGCGTCTCCAAAGTTTGTATTGCATTTCCTCCACTGAAAGGATTATTTACTTGCCCAATGGAACTTCTCCAGAATATCAATTACAACATACTTTGATAAAGGATCGACTGATTCTCCTCGAACATCCTGAAGGTCAATGATTTTAATACTTTAATTTGTGTTTCTTTCTTGGGTGTAAAATATGTGATAAGAACGGGTATAAATTCCATATTTTATGAACAGAAGTCTCCATCATCAGGGATGAATGTTCGGCATTTTTTATATCTTCACGCACATTTACTGTATAACAAAACAGCCATAACAATCACTACTACTGATTCACATCTAGTTCTCGAACATGTAAAATTTTTCCCATACAGCTTCTTTATAACTGCAAAAAAGCATAATCCATTGATCAAAACAAACGACTGTGTTTGGTAACATAGAATGCAACATGACGTCCATCTTCTCTGTAGGAAAAGACGCGAATTTTTGCAATGAAATATTACTTGACAAAGCAAGTTCATGCCCCTCATCTTTGTATGTTGTACATTATTTGACCCTGCTCCAAGTTCAAAAGAAAATTATGATCCATGTGTACTAAAAAACACCTTTCCTCCAGCACAGTCTTCCGTTAAAAACTGGAAACCAGCCTGCAGTTAATCCTTAAGGCACATTTATGATTACACTCTGTGACCTTCAAGTATTAACAGGACAGGCAATATACATGTAACATAACATTGCGACACATTTGTGCAACTATTGCTGCAGTGGAGCAACAAATTTTACATATTCTGCATGTGCATATGTAGCCTTAGGTACCCAGCATGCAATGCGCATGCACCCTATTGTCATCTGTGGCGTGCCCCGCTCTACAATATTTTTCCAAATTATCTCATAAAGGCACAATTAAAAAAAAAAAGTTGCTAATCATAAAATGTGTTTTGATTTTCTCTACTACTTTTGTCTGAAACATATCTCATTATAAGAAGAAATGAGCGAGATATGATCAAAAATGTATATTGGGCTTCATGTAAAGTACCCGTTATTCTTATCAGAGTTTAATGAAACTTGAGTTTTCTCAACAGATTTTCGAAAAACACTCAAATATTATATTCCACGAAAATCCGTCCGGTGGGAGCCGAGTTGTTCCATGAGGACAGACGGACAGATATGACGATGCTAATAGACGCTTTCCGCAATTTTGAGAACGCGCCTAAAATCCTCTACCTAAACCACGAGCTATACAAGCATTACTTCACACGAACCGAGAACAACCGATAGCCAACCTACATACAAAAAGACTATTACAACAAAACCTCAAAAAAGGAAATGGCAGGTGATGTCATCTTGTGCCAGCCCCCGAAAACAAATGTCCTTCACAACTTATTCTCTGCTTGCTGTGCACGTAAGCACTAACGCCTCTATTACATGCTGAGGTAAAATGGAAATTAGTAGAAAAATTGGTCAATGTATGTACTTTTTTATGCGCGTTAGCAAAACTGCAAAAGCGACTATTAGCTTCGTCATATTCTGTCCATCTCTCCGTATGGAACAACTCAGCTGCCACTGAATGAATTTTCATGAAATCTGTTATCTGAGTATTTTTCGGAAATCTACTGAGAAAATTCAAGTTTCATGAAAAACTGACAAGAATACCGAGTAGTTTACATGAGTACCAATACACATTTTTTAATCATATCTCGCTCAGTTCTTCTTAGAATGAGAAATGTTTCAGACAACAGTATTACAGAAAATCAATACACACATTTTTATGATCAACAATTTCTTTAATCGTGCCGTTTATGAGATAAATTAGAGAAAATCAATACACACATTTTTATGATCAACAATTTCTTTAATCGTGCCATTTATGAGATAATGTGGAAAAATATTGTACAGCCGGGCAGGCCACAGATGTATCCTTAGGTATCCAGCATGCGCATTGCATGCTGGATACTTAAGGCTACAAAAACATTCTCAGAATATGCAATGCTTACTGCTTTTCCACTGGAACGATGGTTACACGAACTCACCTTAGTGTTACGTCACACGTACATTGCCTGTACTGGTCAGGATAACTGGACGCGAAGGCGAAAAAAGGGACGACTGGTAACCCTGCACTAGATAGGGCACAACGGTCAGCTTCCGTCCCCAGCTTACTTACCCATGAGAAACAGCCCCAGTACCCACTCAATAAGACAATGGGTGGAGAACGTCATCAGTATGGATGCTAGGACAGAATACATCTCTGCTCCTGATAGCAATCAAACCTAGATTCCTCGGTCATCTAGCGTGTGGACAAGATACTATACTGATTAAGCTATAAAGTTCACTCCGTCATGTATAACAGATGGTTCAAGTCATACATTAAACTCACAAGACCAACCACCTACCTACACTGCAACATACCTGGTGTGCTTGTTTCTTTCTTGGTTTACTAAGTTACACTTAACTGAAGGACAACACTGCATATTGTGTCATTATTAAAATACATGACAAAGGACGACGAAAAATAGACGAAAGGTACACCAGATTTTGCCAAGGTTGACTGAGGAACGCCTCAGTCAACCGTCCACAGACCCTAGCAAATCAGGATACCTAACAATTACCACATCAAATCCAGGCCTTGCTCTTGGCAGCGGCCAAATTACCGCACGTAGGGTAGCTTACCATCTTTCTTTTTGCTCTTGGTGAGGCTCAGCTTGAGAGTCTGTGGTTCAGGACATGCTGGCAACACAACTCTCCGCCGAACCACCAGCAACACTGTATTCCCACTGTCGCGCAACACCTGCACGGCCGTCGCATACTCCACGTTCTCAAGAGACACTCCATTGGCACTGATAATCCGATCATTCACTCTGCAAACACATGCAACTCTTTTCAGTGGTCTGTACTGAGAAGATACTTCCATATGGACTAACGGAACACTAAACAAACACATACACACTTCCATCGCAGATCTACCACATATACTGCACATTAACATGCTGTCACATACTGCACATGGATGAAAGCAAGGTAATTAGGGCACATAAATGTGAAACATCACATTATTCAACAAGTAACAATTCCCCTACGGAAGGGGCAGCCGTCACGTAATAGGAAGTAACGTCTGTAAGACAGTAAACAAGAGATTAAGGCAAATTTCACCCTAGAACATGCCACGAAGGCCCAGAGGGGGAGTGGAGGTATTGGTCTACTATTTCCTTAACCTCGGCGCTAGATGGGGGTCGGTGGTCAACGCCACGCTCCGGCCGCTTTACCCCGGGGAAAGAGATACGGTACCTATTGGACAGGACTCCAAGTGCTGTCTTTATGATTTTGGAGACAGTCAGTATCAGAATAATTTGCCACCCGATGACCAACTACATAAGGGCGAAACTAAATGTGTGCAGGGGGATTAATTTAAATTTAAGTGAAATCTGAGCTCTTCTGCCCGCAGCGTATAGTGCTAATCTGTCGCCGACGTTTCCGGACAAACTGCCGGTCCCATTTTCAAGGGTCATGAAATCCAAGGTGAAACCGATAGGTTGCCCCGAAACGTTACCGAATTTTGGAGACAACCTATCGGTCCCATTTTCAAGGGCCATGAAATCCAAGATGAATCCGATGTTGCCCCGAAACGTCGGTAAGCAATTACCACTGTACGCTGCGTCATAACGCAGAAGAGGGCAGATCTCGTCTACTTCGAGGCGGCAGCCCGAAACCACGCAATTTAATTTGATGTTTTTTTGACCGAGCATCATAGTATAGAATTATTTCATTTACCAACTTTAATGAACACTTCTTTATTCATTAACAATATGTATGTTACACTACTATCCTCGACATGTTTCGAGCATTAACATTAAGAGCGGACTCCGCTCTTAACCGGTGTACTGTGCAGCCGTTTACAGAGAGCGACGATACCAGATGCTGTGAGAATACAATTTGTCCTCCCGAAGACGGGCATGTTAATGCTCGAAACATGTCGAGGATAGTAGTGTAACATACATATTGTTAATGAATAAAGAAGTGTGCATTAAAGTTGGTAGATGAAATAATTCCACGCAATTTAAATTTAGCTCGCCTTCTTGACGACCAGCTTTTACTGTTACAAAGCATAGTTTCTGTTTTCTGCTTACGGGTACATTATATTCGGCATCAAGCTACGTGAGGTTAATACATCTCGTACACTGCTACTGAATTCCTCCAATGTATTGACTCTATATTTACACCGTGTTCATAAATCTACAAGTTACTCTATATCAAGTGTTGTTGTGCACGAGCATTTCAATTCTTAAGCGTTACGTGCACTCGACTGTCGTTCGCTAATCAACTTTCCCATCCACACAGTCTTCTGGGAGACAGCGCATCTGTGATACAACATTATCCCTGACTGTCTACCCTGAGAATAGCGGCTACGGACGGTATGCTCTACAACTGACATCTGCCGGAAATACTTATAAACATTTCTAATGCACAGAAACATATACACACACAAATTTCCCTTTCTGTATGAAACATCCACGCATAAAACAGGAAAACAAATATGTTGAAGGCACTATTAAGTGATGGGAGCTGAGGTAAGGATAGTTTCAAAACACGAAGTTTGAAAACAGTCTAAACACAAATAAACTCTATTTTTCTTGATTTCAAACTTTCACCTTGTGCTGAATGTTGTATTCTTTCTTTTGGGTGATTCCCCGGCGTCTGAATTTTATGCGCCGACGTTTCGGAACTCTCTGTCCCATCTTCATAGGTAGTGTAAGCAGGAAGAACATGTTTCAGCCTAGCCTAAGCCGAAACATGTTCTATTAAACAAAATAGTAATTAGTTGTGTTCAGACTGTTATAAAACTGTCTGCATTGATTCAATGAATAACACAATGGGATGTCGCAGGTCACAAATGGGAAAGTTTCATTTTAATGTGTTAATGATACTTTTATTTACGAACATAAAATGCTACCATGTCACCTTTCTACAAAACAAGACAGGAAATGAAAGTACCTACATAAAGTCACAATAAGCCATGTTTGGGATATTTGTGTCCTCATTTGTCCACTACATTGTACTGTCCTATTTATAACAATTCTACGTACTTCATTTTAAGAAAGCAGTGTCCCAAATAACTCATACACTCTCCACACATTAACTTCTATACATTCGACCAACTTTCACACAATAAAATCACTACAACGAAACAAGACTTCTTGGTCCCTTATGGCGTACTACGTACGTACAGACACTAATGACAGTCATTTTTTTCGCCCATGGCGCAACAGGCCCTAGCAGGCCAGGGCCTCCCCATTACAGAGGCTTCACGATCACACTCAGACACACAATACTCTCTAGGACTCCTCTGGACGAGTGATCAGCCCGTCGCAGAGACCTCTACCTGACAAACTCGCAACACTCACAAGAGACAAACATCCATGCCCCGGGCGGAATTCGAACCCGCAATCCCAGCCAGCTAGCTGCCGCGGACCCGCTGCTGAGACCGCGCGGCCACCGGCATCGGCAATGACAGTCAATACCTGAGTAATTTCTGAGTGTCACAGTCCAACTGCATGCCAGACAGCACGTTTCGTATTCTGGTCTTAAATCACCCTACACGCTACCGCACTATGGGGCGCGCCATCGTATGTTCAGCTCGTCAACGATTTCTTTTGAATTTCCGCTTCTCTTTTCTCTTGTAAGCACCTCGTAAATGGCCCGATTTCCGGAGAAATGCGTTTGACGCACCGTGTGCTTAGATTTTCGTTACACTTTGTTTGGAAAGTTTGTATTTTAACAAAAGAAAATTTCAGTCACACGTCAATTTGTGCAGGTCTTCATGAAAAAGCCTGCCACTTCTATCACATTCTAAGCAAAATTTCGTCAGACTTTAGCCAAAACATGACCAAAAGATGTCAATAAATATCCCCAGCACTAGAATTTAACGAAAATTCGTCCAGTCAGAGGACAACCGTTCCATGTGGACAGACATAACACAAGTAATGCAGCAAAAGTTGTTACATCTGGTATCTGCGTGACCGAAGGATATCTCAGTTTTCTAGATGTTAACGACGTTCAACCTAAAACGCATCTTATTGTACCTAGCAACATCATGGGCAGGTGCAACAATTTAATTTACTACTTCACATCCCTTGTGTTTTGCCTGCTGCACTTTCTATTTCCCTATCATTATTACTTGCGTAAAACTGTGTACATATTATCTACAACACCAACAAGACACCAGTAACTAATGGCCAAACTCACAGAATCGGTGTTGGGTGCTGCCGTGAAATGCAACGGACCTCTCAGATAACATCCAGTTGACAGAGCTTTCCGGATCACCCAGTGCCGGATACCGAAGCTTTTACTGATGTTCGCAGCTGCTTTGTAAGCGCCACATACACGCATATGCACACCCACAGAGATGCTTAAATACTATTGTTGAGCATAATTTTTTATGCTTACGGCCGCTAATATAGCAAACTTACAACGCCATGTTTATCGCAATAATCACTGTCATCATTATCATCATCGTCCCTTCCAGCATAATGTTTATTAAGAACTGTTACGGATATAACAGCCCTTCCACAAGTAGTACCAGTCAGTAGGTGGATCTCCAGTTGTGTTAATGACGGGAAACACTGAGTGCCACTTACTGAAGTGCCACGGTTGAGTTGTCTAACAGGAAACATGAAGTGGCAGTGACTGCCTTGCGGTGCCACGCCTGTGTTCTCTAACAAGAAACAAGAAGTGCCAATTACTACCCTCTGGTGCCAGGCTTGTGTTATCTAACAGGAAACAAGAAGTGCCAGTTACTGGTCTGCGGTGCCACGCTTGTGTTCTCTAACAAGAAACAAGACGTGCCAGTTACTATCCTCTGGTGCTAGACTTGTGTTATCTAGCAGGAAACAAGAAGTGCCAGTTACTGGTCTGCGGAGCCAAGCTTGTGTTCTCTAACAAGAAACAAGAAATGCCAATTACTACCCTCTGGTGCCAGGCTTGTGTTATCTAACAAAAAACAATGGAGGTATTCAGTACTCTAATAAGCCACGCTTTTGTAATCTAACAAGAGACAAGAAGTGCCATTTACTGCCCTGCGGTGCCACGCCTGCGTTATCTAACAAGAAACAAGAAGTGGCATTCACAACTCTAATATGCCACAGTTGTATTACCTAACACGAAGCTAAAGTTAAACGCTGGGCCATAGTGCTGTATTCTTACTACCACGAAAGCGACGAAGGAATGCAACTGACGTTTTCGACTAGCGCCCAATTGTTCCAGTCTGTGCAAATGACTGTTCAGGGCTATAAATGATCGCCTCGTAATTAAACGTAATGAGCCTCCACGCCTCCCTGGGACCTGCAAAGAAGTGATTTTAAATTTAGCATCCCTCCACAGCGACTGGGGTCCTCCTGATGTATGGATAGTGACAGAACAATGGAGAGCCATGTTGCCCTCATAAATTGTAAGGAGGGAGTTCCCCTAATCTCGCCACGCTGCCTGCTCGTCTTCCGTCGATTCTCTAGATCTCATTACAGCGGGGTGGGTGAGGCGAGTAAACTACACTGCGAGTCTCATCACAGATGTGGGAAAGAACTTAAAAACATGGGTACAGAAACGTAATACAAATTTGTTACTGACTAAACCTGTCGCCACACAACACACATCCACGCTAAATGTCATAAAAAGTGGCATCGGGTGGGAATTCTACGATAAGTAACTGGGGCACTACACAGACTTAGAAACCAAGAAATCTGTCTTACACGAGACGAAAATCGGAAAAAAAAGACATACAATATTAAGTTTCATGTCAAATCAAACCCTTTCTGAAGTACAGACGTACAGGCACATTGTACTCCACCTAATAAAATAAACAAGACAGGCAATGTATACGTACACATAACGTAACATTGAGGCGCGTTCGTGCATCCATTGTTGCAGTGGAAAGCAATAAGTATTACATATTCTGAATGTGTGTTTGTAGCCTTAGATTATAAGGCATGTAATGCTCATGCGCCATCTTTTCATTGTGCTCTGCCCGGCTGTAAAATATTTTTCCACATTATCTCGTTAACTGCGCGATTTTCGTGGGGCGGAGGTTAATGAACATAAAATGTATGCTTTGATTTTCTCTACAACTTTTGGTCGACATTTCTCATTGCACCAAGAACTGAACGAGATATGATCAAATATGTCTAATGGTTTTCATATAAAGTACTCGTTGTTCTTGTCAGATTTCAATAAAACTTAATTTTCTCAACAGATTTTCGACAAATACTCAAATACCAAATTTAATGAAAATCCTTCCAGTGGGAGCCGAGATATTCCATGCGGACAAGAGGACAGGCAGACTGCTAATAGTCGCTTTTCGCAACTTTGCGAAAGAGCCTAAAAATCATTGTTCATTCATCTACGAGTAGTAGTCTGCTTTACGACAGGTCCAAAGCCTCTTCCAAAGCGAGCTCTCCACATAGTGCGATCTGGAGCTTCCTCCTTCCAATGACAGTATCCTCTCCTTTCCTTAAGGTCATCCAGTAGCTCCTTACGTCTTCTTCCTCGTCTTCATGTCACTTCTATCCCGGCTTTTATCTTTCCTTCAATAGCCCGTTGTAGAAGGCAGTTTCTACGCAAAATGTGACCAATCCAGTTAGTCTTCCGTTTACTTATTTCATGCAGGATATTCCTCTGCTCCTTGACTATAATTAATACTTCTTCATTTCTCACATGATCGATCCAAATTATCTTTTCCATCCTTCTCCAGCACCACATTTCAAAATTGTTCAGGTGTTTCTGATCTACAGCACGAATCGTCAAAGTTTCAGCACCATATAAAGCTATGCTCCAAATGTAGCACTTTACTAGTTTCTTCCTCAATTTTAAGTCCAACGTGCTAGTAAAAAGAGCCCTCTTCTTGTTGCATGCAGCTTTTGCCATAGCAATCCTAGATTTAATTTCACACGTACATCTTCCATCATTTATTAATATGCTACCCAAATAGTTAAAAGATTCCACATTCTCTAGTTGTTTCTCTGTAACTACATAAAACACAACAAGCCTTCGCTGCATGATTAACATTGGCTCCAAAATTTCTACTCGTAGAAGAAAAATCGTAAAAGCTAAGTTGACTAGACATCGACCCCCTAAAGTATATTGGTTACTTTAGACTACATCACCAGATTTAACATTAAAAACTGAACGTTTTTCCCACAGAGAGTGTCCAGTTAATTTTTAGTTCCTCAAATGAGCAACGATTATTTTCTTATACAGCATTAGCTGACTGGGTTTTAGAACCAAGACGGATTGTGTTTATTGCGCGGTACGCTCTGGCTTTTCAAAATGTAGTTCAGGTTTTTTTCTTTTTTAAACACTTAATATACATGGAAGAGTATAGATTCGTTCCAAGTGCTCGTCATCGGGCGTGAGCTACTTTCGATAAGGTTATTTTCTGATCTATTTCAACAGTATGACATTGCACATTACTAAATACGTGCTACTGTACATAAAATTTACCAACACTTCGCTTTTATGTGTGCAGTATAAATTTGTTTCGGGGCAATTTCTGTAGGAAGTGGGTAAGTAAAATTTGGATATTTTATTATATGTGATGAATTAAAACGGCATGAATTACTGATACTATTTATTTAGAAATTATGTCAATTAATACAGCGTGTCAGTTAGTTAAAAATTCTTGTAACAAAGCAGGAAGTAGGTTGGTGGTAGTGCAACTGTTCAAAGTTTGTGAAGCTTTCTCCACATCTTTGTTTTAAGAGGTTTCAAATTCCCACACATTCGGTCAAACTTTCAGACGTAGAAGGTGAGAATCAACAGTTTTCGGACAAAAAGATTGAAGGTGGCTGGTTTGGCAGCCAGTTTCTTTTAATCTGCATTAGAAGGCATGGGAAACATTTTGGTTGCGGTTTAAAGTGAAACTTTTTTTCCCAAATTGGACCTTTTTCATCCGAAACTCTTACTGCCGCTTCGCAATTTTGAACGTCGTTTTTGTCAGTCTCTTCGAACACAGCTACAACTGCCAGTTTCAAGTCTTTTCTTTTTTAAACACTTCCACAGCTTTACCAAATTATGCACAAACTTCCCACACGCCATTCATATTTTTGAGTGACTTTGCCCCAGTATGTAGCAATCTTATCTACTGCTATTTTAGGTGCGTTCACAAAATTGCGAAGAGCGACTATTAGCTAGCTTTGTCATGAATGTCTGTCTATCCACACGGAACAACCCAGCTCCCACTGGACGGATTTTCATGAAAGTTGATGTTTTAGTATTTTTCGAAAGCTGTGGAGAAAGTTCAGATATCATTCAAATCTGACAAGAAAAACTGATACATTACCTGAAGACCTATGTACAAGAATGACAATATCTCGCTGAATTCTTCTTAAAATGTGACATGTTTTAGACAAAATTTGTAAAGAAAATAAAAAAACACGTTTTATGTTCAATAACTTTTCTCCGAAAATCGCGTCGTTTATGAAAAAAGGTGGAAAAACGCTGTAGGGCCGAAGAGACCACAGATGGCAACACAGCACGGCGCATGCGGGACAATTAAGGCTACACACACACACACACACACACACACACACACACACACACACACACACTGATAATATG
>JGI24700J35501_10930053_pt1 | contig 11200 bp, 7 predicted proteins | sample TergutTh196P1_FD_35501 | JGI IMG/M metagenome (IMG submission 35501) | reverse complement strand
TTATCAGGCCATATTGAACATTATTAGTATATGTACATTAAGTGGCAGTGCACATATGTGTACTGCCACTTAATGTACGTATACTAATATGGTTCAATATGGCCTGATGATGACTTTGTAAGTCGAAACTAGTAGCCAAGCTTACACTTTGAGCAATAAAATTGTTGTGTTTTTGATTGACCTTACTTTTGAGTGTTACACAATACTTCTGTCTACCCCTCTCCACGTGCAAGGTATTTCTAGAGAAAAGGGTTTGTGTTTGATAACATAGTATATGTGAAAATAAGTTCTCACCTTTCCCAAGCTAACTCAGTAAAATTCAAAGCAGTTTGACTTACTATGTACCCACATTTTGTCAGCGAAACTTGTTCTCTAAATGAAACTGGGTGTGGAGAGGGTTAAATAAAAACGGAGAATGGACTAATTTCGCCCTTTAGGGCACAACTGGAAAGCATAATGAAGGAACAGTTTCTGCCCGTCTGCAGTGTGGCCTGAAGCCGGCCATTCGCCTGGAAATACTGACGCAAATCCTGCTAACCTTAATGGAAGGCAGCTGGTGCTTCGTCCGAAGTCGAACTTGGCGACTCCGGATGAATATTTCTCGACAGAATGTTGGACTGACAGTACAAAAAACTGTATATTCCTGCAATAAGGCCCCTTCTGGCTACGTAAGGGTTAGTAAGGTATCATATCAATTAAAGGTCACATGTTCCTTGCCGACACAACCATTAAGTACCTCCAGTTTTAGTAGCTGGTACAGACCTTTGAAACTAGTGGATTAGTTGAATGAGTACCAACACTGTAAATAACTTCACGGAGAAGAGTCCTTCTTGAGACGCTGACAGTCCCCTCAGTACAGGATTTTATGGAACCCGAAGTTTCATTACTGCATTTAAAGAATGCCGCCACTTGTCATTTTCCTGAGGCAAATTAATCCAGTCCACACCATCCCAGCATATTCCTCCAAGACCCACTTTAATATTATCCTCCCATCTTAGGCCTACGCTTTCCAAGTGATATCTATCCTGCAGGTTTCCCTTCCAAAACCCTGTACTCTTTTCTCCCCCACGCGTGCCACGTGCCTCATTCTTCTTGATTTGATAAGCTGAAGAATATTTGGTAAGGAGTACAAATCATAAAGCGTCTCATTACGCAATTTGTTACTCTCTCCTGACACTTCCCCACTTAGGCCCACATATCATTCTCAGCCTCCTACTCTCGAACAACCTCAGTTTATATTCTTTAATGTAAGAGACCAAATTTCACACCCATGTAAAACAAGAGGCAAAACTATAATTCTATATATTATGATCTGGATATTTTTAGATATCAAATAGGAAGAATGGTAGCAGAAATTTCTTTAATTTAATCTGCTCTTAATTTCCATATGCATGCAATTTTGATTTGTTAATATCATTTACAATATTCGAAATTTACAATATTTTGAAAAACATATTTTGGCTATTTTATGTTTTCCTAAACCACATGAGCTTAATTAATTCAAGTCGCACAAATTTTTAATCCTTAGTTTTTTTTATGCCATCCACCGGCAGTTTGTTATAAATGCAAAACTCTAAGTAGAATTACCCGACAGGAATATATTAGCAAAACAATAACAGTTTTCATTTTTGTCAAATGAAAAATAATTTTAATAGCAAAAAACTCTGAAGCAAATTATGAATTACTTTACTAAATCACGCAGTTTTCCCCAAATAGTTTCTATTTTCTAAGTTTAAAAAGGTGGACGGGTGAAATGTGTTGAAATGTTGAGGGAAACACTGGCTGAACCTTACGTCATTTAACTAAACCGTTTAACTTCCAAAGTTATACGGCGTCGGATGGGGCGAGAAGACATGTTCATGATCGATGAGCAGGTACAGATTGATTAAGAAATGACCGAGGCCTATTTAAGGAGCTATCTTATCATCCATCTTGACTGACTAAAGAAAATCACAAGAAAGATCAGGGTGAAGAAAGCCAGTAGCTCGGCCGAGAATGAAACTAATACCGGCACGTATTGAACTTACATTTAGAATGTCACTGTTACACCATCCTGGTCAATGGACGGATACAGTAAAACTGAAGATAAAGCACGTGTGCAATTTTAATAGGCCAAATGGTTAGGACTAAAGTAGCCCCACAGAGGGCCAGAATTCTGTCCCACTGCAGCCCATGTGGTGGAAGCAGCACTAAGATAGTTCTCGGCAATCTTTCCCAGCCTCAAATGTCACAAACTTTAGCCTTAGTTGGGGCTTCATGTGACATATATCTGGCGGTAAGTTTACTTTCGACATTTCTGGTACACATACCACATGTTTTGTCTCACTGTAGCACCGGCGTTAAAAATCGTGACCGCTGGCAGTCCTCGGGTCTCCATGGTTTTACTCAGTAAACTCAAATAAATCACTATAGTGTCACTCAGCTTCTTGACGAATCATAATTCACGATAATTTGTTCGACGCTATTGTACACTATAAAGCACCTACAGTCGAAATAACATCGATAAATCATTTAAAATCCCAGCAGATTTTTCTACAAATATCAATTCGAACAGTAAATATTCCCGGCACTTTGGGTGGTCGACGTTGGGCTATATTCAATCAACATAAAAGGAACCAGTACCAAACGCCATCAAAATCTCAGCTCTTACATAACCTAAAAATAATATACTATACAATTAAGTACGGTACGGTACGTCGTTATTAAATTGTAACAATAACGAACACTTTCAACAATACGTCACCAACAGAGGGCTGAAATATCGTTCATAAGTTACTGACAATGGCGCGTACCTACCTTTTGAGTATCATTTCTAATACAGCAGCAGCTTGGACAGCACGTGTAGTGTACGATGAGTGTCACAAGACATGAACCACGAGGGGAAGGTGCCGAGCGTCGTCACCAAAACAGTACATGGCGGGAAGCGGAATCGAACTACGAGAAGACAGGTTATCGCGGCGCGAGGTCTCTCCATTTTTTAATGGCAGTTACGTTCCTGCGAAAGCAAAACCATCATGTGTCCCGCGACACGAACTATGGCGTACACAGAGCCGTGCTGGATCGATCAGCCTAGTGCACTGTAATCCAATGTCAAGTGAGGAACGCCATGATTCATAACATTGCCACAACACTACCTAGCATTCATAACTACACACAACACTCGATGTCATACGAGTCAAAAACTACACACCGAAATATTGCACCAGAACAACAAAACGCAATAAAAATCAATTCGTAAATAAAGTATGAAGCATCACACAATCACTCTGATATCAGTCACAGCACTTCTCCACGAGTTCATCAGACATGGTAATTCGTTTGGTCACACACTGTCTCCGATAGATGGCGTTTAGTGTAAGTCGGGAGAGAAGGGACAACCAATCGTTGGCACGGCAAGTTGCGGTTGCGACTATGACCGTGGTGGCACACGAAGAGCGATACGTTCAATGCACCCACCCCCCTTCGAAGTCCGGATAAAAAAATATCCTTGCATACACATCCATGAAGGGGGCTGGCCTATTGGGAAGCTCCCCTTTTCCGAGGAAACACTTGAATCTGATGAAAATCAGAGGGTTGCAAAATTTACTAAAATTGCCGGTAGATGGAACCACTATACCGAGAGAAAGGGAAATAGAATGGGGTGGGGGTAAAAATGGAAGGGGTCTAGCCTCCCCTCCATACAAACGCACACGTACGAGGACATACATATTGTACAAAGACGTCTATATATTTTTAAGTGATCTGCTCCATAGCCATTCTCTAATACAAACCCTCCTACCTCTTCCACAATCTCCCTCCATTATTTTCCACGCTAGTTACCCCTACGACAGCTGAAAAGCAACGTTCACGTACATGGGAGTGGTGAAAGTACGCCAGACTCCTGTAGTAAAACGCACTCCACTCACCCACATTCACATTCCAATTATTCATTCATTATTATGCCAGCCACTCACCTACTCCACTGCGCCACAATACATTCACTGCTGCACACATGTATTCATTCTACGAACACAGTTCAATTATACATTTACTGTACTAGTCCCAATGAGGTCACTTCCACACACACATACACATATTCATCTGACCATTCCAATTCAGTTACTCATTCTGTATACTAGTACCAACACACGCACTGCTACCCCCCCACCGCACCCCCCACCACCCAAAACACACACACATATTCATTCTACTAGCCTAACTAAATTATTCAGTCAATATACTAGTATCAGTACATTCACCACCTCTCACCAATATTCATTTTGTGTATTAAATCAATCTATTTACTCATTCTTTATCCTTGCATTCTTATTGTTAAGGAGACCAGTCTACATGTTTAGCACTGTAACCTGATTTACATTTAACATAATTCATTAATAATAATAATAACAATAATAATAATAATAATAATAACAATACACACTCATCTGTTTAGCAAGCAGTCTTATTAATTTATGACTATTTACTGCACAATAACACCAGTAACCCAAAAGTCAATAAAATAAAAAATACAATCACAAGGTCACAAGCTTTTCATACTAAATAAGTGTTAATCCCTCAACAGAGTCATTCTACTCACACAGAAACTAGCTCTATGGTCTCACTGCAGGCCTATACATGCTGCAACAACCTCACATCACCAACCAAACACAAGCAGAGGTAAACCATATCAGACGAAACTTCTGTTCACTCATGTGGCTCATTACATTCCCACAGTAATTCATCTGACTAATCCAGAGCCACAATATAGTGACTAAAATTTACACTTCTTGTTTGGGAGGTCCAGGGTTTGAATCTCGGCCTACAGACCAGTTACTTTGACTGAGATTTTATTACTTTCTTTCATTGTCTCCAGATCTCTCTGCCCTGTGACATGAAATAAATAAAAGAGTTGCCCACTCCTAAAGGCATCCTGTATTGGGTTGCAGGCCAGAAAAAAATTTCTATACAGCATAAATCGTTACAATCTGACTGTGCTATATTATGGGCTGCTAAGTCCAGTGGTCCAATGACTACACTTGAATCAAAACAGATCTACCATTACTGTTTCCTCACAGAAGTGTGTAACATAATTATGCTAAGACAGACAGCAACAAAAGCAATTCATGTTTTACCTGTTTTGAGAAATGTTTTAAATTTGTTTTTCTTATGTATTCTTTTTTTTTTATAATATCAGAGACCTGCTGACTGCATGGACCAGCCTTCCCCACTGCTACCTGGATTTCTCCCTTAACACATATGGTCAGTCAAATACATCCTAAAGACTGTAAGCAGTATTTCTGTATTCTTAAGTGTCATGACAGAGAATGGTAAATGCTGCTTTTGCAAACTGCATGTTTGAATAGTGCTTAGAACTACGAACACACTCTACATCACAATGATGCTGCAGTAAGTGTAACAACAATTTTTAAGGCCACACAAACCACAGACTGTATTAAAACCTTCAATACTTGACAAAACAGCTGCCCATACAGGCATGTGAATACTACATGTTCGTTTCTAACACTGTATTCCTCTGTAGTGGACCAGCAAACAAACTGGGACAAGCCATGGGACTCCTTACGTGACACTGTCACTTGTTCAATCTCAGACTAGTACACAGTTCCATCTGTGAATGGTGCATTAAAGAAATGAAGCAGCCTCAAATGTCCTCCTATATGACCGTGGAATTTTTGCACCAGCAACATTTCATGAGGAGGCCCATTAAGCAAGGAACTGCAATAAATTTGAAGTGCAGCAATGCTAGAGAGGTCATTCCATACAGAAGATGCACAACAAACCATGAAATGTCTGTGGCTTATGTGCTGGTAAGTACCAACTCCTAGAATCAAGCAATTATAAATTCCAATTTGCATGAACCCCAAACTTAACTCTGAAGATTTCTCAAAAAAATGAACACAAGAGACAAAGGTGTTGTGCTAAATCATCACTTAAACACCCTTAGTGATTAATATTTAATGAAGTACAAGACAACATTTCTGACTGCAGTCCTACCGTTCATGTCATAATCTGTACAATACCAGGTTTCTCTATGGAATAAACAGGCATGAAGGCAAATGAGTAAACAAAATAGCAAAAAAGACATTTAAAAAATACTTATAGAAAATACATATATCCAAAGTAAGAAATTTAGGTTAGTTACAGTTGTAAACAGTGTGAAAATGTGTCTTAGGAAAACATTCACCAATGTTAAGGTCTCTCCAGCATCTAAGTTTGTTGAATTTAACAGATCTTCAGCAGTACTCTTGCTTGTCCCATGTGATCATGACCTGGAATTTGGATTCTCTATAGCCTTCTTCACCCCATGTCCCTTCCACACATATACACACACACACATCATTATGCAATCAGTCCAGTATAATCATATGAGCATTTCTGTCCAATGTTTGGGAGATCTGTCCAAGAATTTTTATTATCTGTTTTTTCAACTCCAAAAGACAGATTTGGACAGAAAATGTTAAAATAAGCTAATTCAATTAATATCTTCATAATCTATTTAACCTAGGTACATTTCAATATGGTGCTACTCTCCATAAAAAGATATCCCAAGCTCTTACACCTATAATTTTGTATGAACATATTGTTTCCCCCATACGTGTAACATTCTAAACATAGAGACCATTAGCCAGCTGCTTTGAGGTAAATTTTAATTTACTCAGGGGTGTGCTGGGGCAGGGTTTCACTGTCAAACCAATATGTAACAATCTAAAAAAGACACTAAAAAGGACTCTTGAGAGCAAGCTGTAACCCAGTCTAATGCTATGTACTGTTTCACACGCAACAAACTAATTGCATACCCCTTTACCTCTGTAGTGGCAACTGACAATTCAACATGAACCTAACAGTTCAAATTTTGATGCAACATCCCACCGCATACTTACATACTCCATGGGGCAGAGTCCTTCCTGAGAAGCTAATCAGTTCTCAGCTAGTCAAGAAATTCCCCACATTTTATGGAACCCAAGGGTATATTACCACCTTTACAAGAGCCCGCAACCTGTCCCTATCCTGAGCCAGATCAATCCAGTCCATGCCCCCACATCCCACTTCCTAAAGATCCATCTTAATGTTATCCTCTTGTCTAAGCCTGGGTCTTCCAAGTGGTCTCTTTCCCTCAGGTTTCCACACCAAAACCCTGTATGCACCTCTTCTCTCCCCCATAGGTGCTACATGCCCCATCCTTCTTATTCTTCTCGATTTTATCGTCCACACAATATTGGGTGCAGAGTACAGATAATTCAACTACTCATTACGTAGTTTTCTCCACTCCCCTGTTATTTTGTCCTTCTTAGGCCCAAATATTATCCTCAGCACTCTGTTCTCAAACACCATCAGCCTATGTTCCTCCCTCAATGTGAGTGACCAAGTTTCACACCCATACAAAACATGCAAATTTATACATCCGCAGATCTTAATTTTTACATTTTTGTATAGCAAACTGGAAGACAAAATATTCTGCACCGAATAATGGTCAGTAATCCCCAACTTCAATATGGTCTTAATTTCTTCCTGAATAGAATTTTGGTTTGTTAAGGTTGTTCCCAAATAATTGAACTCTTCCACCCTTTCAAAGGAGTTATTATCAGTCTTTATAGTGTGACTTCGTCTTGCATTCTGATCTTGAGACATGACCATGTACTTCGTTTTATCAGCATTCACTTCTAGACCAATCTCCTTACCACCAACTAACAAAGCTTCTGTATTTTTCTTATAGTATGTACGTTTCCTCCCAATATATTAACACCATCAGCAATAACCAAAAGCTGATGTGTACCATTTAATTACAAGCTCCTGGTTTACTTGAACCCACCTAATGGCATACTCTAAGGCAAAGATGAAAAGCAATGGCGTTAAAGCATCTTCTTGTTTCAAACCATTCATAACAGGAAACATGTCAGACAAATGCTTGCCTACCCGGATTTTGCTATTGGTTTCACTCAGACACGTTTTTACTAGCCTTACCAGTTTCATTGGGATACCAAACTCAATGAGAGTATTATACAAGACTTCCACCTAACCGAATCACAATCATTCTTGAAGTCTATAAATATCTAATGCACTGCTTCATTGTATTCCCATTTTTTCTCAAGTATTTGATGAATACATAATGCCTGATCAGTAGTTCACCTGTTACGTCAAAACCCACACTCATGATCCCCAATAATTTCCTCTGCATATGGAGTTTACCTTGACAGCAAGATTTTGGATAAAATTTTGAACATAGTTGGCAAGAGTGATATGCCTCAATAATTTCTACAATATGTTTTATCACCCTTCTTACAGATAGGTACAATGATTGACTTCTTCCACTCTTCAGGCAATTCCTTCTACAAAGGGTGGTACTCCAGCTTGGTGGTTGGACGAGGTGCTAACAGCTACTCACCATAAAATCATATCATGCTACAAACCATTCATGTCCTTCAACATAATTGTGAAATTTAAGATTCAAGACACCTGGGATATGACAATGTATCAACTGGTAAATATTTACTGACAATTCGGAGCTTACTGCCTACATCTGCAGGGCCCAAACAATCTCACTTCTTCTTAAGTTACTAGGAAACTAAATATGGAGGCAAAAACTCCTCTACAAGACAGAAAATAATAACCAATCGACACGATGTCATACCACAGAAGATCTGAATCATCAGCACTGCTGTGAGCACCTGTTGCATTGTTACCATGCAAGGGAGAGTCGTATATTATTAGTTATTTTTGACACCAGAATAACGTTCTTTGTTTTGAGCAAAGTAACCTGAGTTACATACATAGGAAATAGGCTACCAATCACGCAATTCTGCCTCTTCTTCCGCATTCTTCTAATCTATGCTAATTCACCACCATCATAAAGAAAGAAAAGTCACTATTGAAAACATAAGCAAGGTCAGCAATTCATATAAAATAATCTGGGTAGGATGTTTAGGTCAGTGTGAAATTGGTGCTTAGAAGTCACGAAAACAAACACGATGTAATTAAATATCCCTCAATAAGAAAGGGATTTTCTGTTGTCCACGGGATCTTGTTTAAACTGAAACGCCGATTTCCCCTTCGAGTCATTCAGCTATTTAAGATATTTCCCTCCAACTGCGGAACACAAAGGTGTTCAAAGAATCTCGCCGCTGAATACAATCTGCAGCCCCCTGCTGTGGTAAACAACAACACAACCTCTTCCCTTAAGGCTCATTTTAATATCAGCCTTGCCCTGTTTATCTCCCACGCGGTCTCTTCTTTGCAGGTTCTCTGAGGAAACTTTTGTACGGATTCTTTGTTTCTTCTCACGCGCGATTCGGCTCTCATCATTTCTCTAAACTCTCGTCACTTCCTCACATATTATCCTCCGAAACCCACTGAGGTGTACAATCGAATAATTCGAAAAATAATAAAAAAGAGGACTATTTTTGTTGGCAGTTTGCAATAGAAAACCGCCTCCGATCCTTTTACTATAACTCGAACTGTTGATGCATGGTGTGGGGAAGATAGACGTGAAGCCTTGAAAATCGCTCGCAGGTTCCCATTTTCAATTATCGAATGTATTAATTAGTTACGACACACGCTCCATTTCCTACATTGTACATTCCAGTGTCATCTAATGATGTAATTAAGCACAAGCGTTGTTGTGCTCGATTGCTTATAACCTATCCAGACTTATCAGGGAAAGCAATTGTTACATTCGGCACCAGACTGAGGCAAATGCTGTTTCGCGTTTCGACCGCCTTAACGGAAGGAAAGTCATCAATATGCCAATTGGATACGTGGTTGAAAGAACCGAGAGCCGGTACAGACGCCGTAGAAGGGAAAATCTCTGCATGTGCTGGGAATCGAACCCCAATCGTAATGCAAACAGCCAGTCACTGTACTGGGTCCGCAAACCCTAACATCTAGACCACAAGCGTGCCCAGCATTTTGCATTGGAGCCTCCACATAGAGAATTTTAGTTTTTAGTCCTGTAAAGACGAATATCGATTGAATAATGTCATAAACGAGATTATTTTTATACGTCCAAAAACACAGAAAAATTTATACTACACTCAAATGTTTTAAATTAACAATTAAACTCGAACTAAAAAGCAATCTTTAAAAATGAGACAATTGCCAGACTTGTTTTTCTGACGTTACGGTGTGCCGGAGCACACCCAGCACACCCTCCACGCACGCCGGTGGTCCAGCTGCTGTACTGACTGGCAACTGCCCCAGCTAAACTCTTATAATTCAACCCCTAACGTCTAGATCGTTTTCAGTCACTGCAGCGTTTTCACACGTCTTTTTCCCAGCCATGTCCTCCTCTCGATAATAAAGCTCCGTCCAAGACATTTTTTTTTCAGCGGCGAAATTGTTTTTGTTTTTAGCCGCCGATCTTTAGATCTATTACAGGTGATGAGGGCACAAAAACAATTCTTCCCAGTTTTCACACACGCGAAGTAGAAAATCCGAATACGCACGCAAAGTGCACTCCAAGGTTAAATTAATTCCTGCCATTTTACTTCTTAGTCCATGTTTGCAAGTGTTCTCCATTAACAGCACTCTGATTCATCATCACTTCAACCTTGCTGTTACTGTAAGGACAGCAAACAATATGGAGTTTAAGGGCTGAGGATAGGCGAAGAGTACGAAGCAGCTGGGGGAGGGTGAAATTTATAAACGCCAACAATTGAACTTGGTGGTTTAATAAATACTAATGCAAACGCCATCTTATTGCAACTTCTTTTCCAAAATATTACAGTGTTAATCAGGAAGAACCAGTGCTTATTTGTACATCACATCAAGAGGACTGACTTCGAATTTCAGCGAAACTATTAGCACTTCTCTCCTGCTATGTCAGTGTCTTAAAGTGATCCATCACTATTAAAACCAAAACTTAACAAACACTGGGTAGAGGAGGATTCATTAAGTTCTCAAAAAGTCATTAATAACGACCAGCAAGTCCTTTGTCACCTAGTCAAAGCAAAATATCGTACCAATGTATATTCCTTCTTCTACCACTTTCCTCCTGATACTGTCGCTTCTGTCTTTAGAATGAAACGAAATATGAGCGAGGGAAATTGTTGATTTATCTCGGGACTTTCCACTTCCTACATTGTATTGATCTGCTATCAAACATATTTTAAAGAAAATATAAACTATTACTGGAAAGTGTCCTTCTCTGCTCCAATAAATATAGTAACCCTAATTCACTACTCCCACTAACCTCCTACAATCGAACCCC
>JGI24700J35501_10930054_pt1 | contig 11214 bp, 11 predicted proteins | sample TergutTh196P1_FD_35501 | JGI IMG/M metagenome (IMG submission 35501) | reverse complement strand
TATAGGCCCTTTCCTTCAAATGACCTCACAGAAAAAAATCTGGCAGAGTTAATTCGAGGTAATGTAGTGGCCAAATGTTTTTAGAGATGAGACAGTCACCAAAAAAGTGCCTGAGTATGTTCATGGTTTCATTAGTGTGGCAGGTTGCACTGTCTTGCTGAAACCAACAGTCACATTCATCTGGTTCTAAAGCAAAGCCACAAATTGCTGCACAAGATCTCTGTAAACAGCACTGTCTACACTGGATTCAAAATACAGGGGTCCCACATTTCCCATTTGTGATAAGGCACACCAAACACCAATTTTCTCAGAGTCAAATGGTACATCATGTAAGGTATGGGGATTTTCTGTAGTGCAGATGCGTGTGTTCTTAGAGTTAATGTAACCATTCATTGAAACTGTGCTTTGTCTACAAAAGAAAGTCTTATCCAGAGTGGACGCATTGTTGTGAATGAAATCAAGAAACCACGCATAATATTGATGGTGCTTCCACATTTGGAATCTTTAGCTTCTTTGCACCTTTACTCAGTATACATTAAACTTTGTTTTGGATCATTATATGTGGATCCACTTGATGCACCCATGAGTTCTAAGAAACACGGCACATATTTCAGAGGCATTTGTAATATTCACTGCTGGACATCACTGACGAATTCCAGTTTCACCTCCTTGGGTTTCCCATTTCGCTGTCTATCATCCACTGGGCCCGTACCATGCAGAGGCGTACTGGTTGATACAGCACTAAAATATTAGGGTATTTGTGCTGCTTTATCTCCACTCACCTCTCATGAGAGTTCAACTGAAAGTATGCTTCCAGCAGAGCAATTCTGTGACCCTATATTACACCCATTCTCAACTAACTGGCCTTCAACTCACTTTCCCAAGGCTACTAACTGGTCGCGCGCCACCTACACATGCTTCTGAAACGTTCTGCAGGGTTGCCAACACTCTTCGGTGTAAAGCATGGAAGCAAAACAGATATATTAGCCAGATGGCAAAATTTCAACCTCTGAGTACTGGAACTTTTCGGATACACTGAGACCCCAGACTGATTAATTAAGTAGGTTTACCTGATCATGGGTAGGTGTAATTTCATGGTTCTTACAGTTGTATTATGTTATAGGAAGTAAACACAATCCAAGTGTTATCCTGATAGATATTATCAAAATCTGCTGTTTACAACCTGAAACGTGTAAATGTATATTCTCACATCCTGCATGTTTGTAGATATTTGTGGAGGATGTGAAGAATTGTTTGGAGAAGACTGGTTGCAGTGTGAGACATGTTCTGAAAGCTTCTATGAGCATTTTTTGTGTTAATTGCCGTTGCACACTGTATGCTCTTGGTCATTAGAGTAGCCTATGTTGCAGGTGCCCATTACCATGGCACTCTTCCTTATCCTGTAAATGTAATTTATGTGTGCATTATTAGTCTGCAGTTTGTAAAAATATAGACCAGAGCCTGTTGTGTAAGTTTATTATTAAAAATCTACTGTTCACAGTCCATAGCATACTAATTGTGTATGGTCAGCCACTTTCCTGATACACAAGTTGATTAACAATAAACACAGCAATGTGGATCATGAAGAGTGATGTGCTAAATTAAGCAGCATGTCATGAAGACATTTGGGGAATAATAATAAACCATTTTGAAGTTTTCTATTCCGTGTATTTTCATATATTAGACATCTCTTCAATTACACCAACCAAATGCACACTATATTTTTAATATATATCTGTACCATACTTCTCCTTGATTGTTCGGTGTATCTCACACAATCTTTGGGCAGAAATTATATGTTACAAAGCTTAAAAAATCCATAATTAAAATCTTCTATTCATAGTGTGCATGTATATGTTGGGGTCTGAACGGCTGCTGTTATCTTGAATTGTATGGGGTTGTGACAGTATATGTTCTCTGTGCAAGATTTGAGTTAGAGTGGTAGTAATGAAGATTCAAGGTTGTTGTGCCTTGTAAACTGGTAAGTAATTGGCCTGTAGATGGAGGCATTACACTCCTCCAGAGTGCTGGTAACTGTTTACTAATTGGCATGGCATAAGACTTTCATCTTAGTACTCAAATAGTTAATCTTTTGTTGGATGTGCTGTTTTATCTAACCCATGAAAATTTGTGTTTGATTTAGGGCCGGTGATTGTCATGCTGGATGCTGTTGACAGTGTAATATATAAGGTGTGCCCATTTGTTGCTGCAGGCATAGTTGTTGGATCAGTATACTGGACTGCTGTCACTTATGGTGCTATTACAGTGATGCAGGTAAGTATTGATATTTGATACAGTCTTGACTTTATCTTGTGTGTATGGAGAGTCACACAAACATGTGTTGAACTGATCAACACACAAATGTTTAGTGCCTACAATCATACTTGAGATTTATAAATATATGATATGGACTATTTTTTTTGGATTTTTATTTGCTCAATCTGTAATGTCTGATCACATGATTTTCATCTGAACAAAGTCTGCATCAAATTTGTAATGTTATAGTGTTTGAGATGTTGCTGACTAGAGATGGCACATTTAAATGTGTCCCTAGGCACTGTGTGTATACCAACACCCTCATGTACTAATGACTGTTCCACCATGTTTGATATACTTTACAGTGTGTAGATCAGATTCAGGGATAGTGCTACAAATTAGACCATGCCCACTTCATCGCTTTTCCATTTCATTATTAGTAATGATCCTACCATTGCATGCTACACAGCTTGAGCTAGTGACACCATCATTAAGTGAACCATAAATGAACATACATGATACATTACATAGCACTGTTGGATTGTTTGTAAAAACTATACGGTGCTATGAAGACTTTGTCACTTTTTTTCTTTCAATTTTGTAAGCTGTTTTTAACAAAATGGTAATCAGATTTTCAGTTCATGTTCATCATTTTTGTATAGTTAAATTGCAATGAAATACTTACTTGGAATATAGAAATACCATATTTCCTGGCCCATAAGGCGCACTTTTTTCCCTGAAAAAGTGACCTAAATTCGACCTGCGTCTTATGTGCAGAGGGTAAGTATTATTTCCAAACTTAAACGTATCGAGTGAAAACAACCATGAAGATGATTTTAGTGGCAGTGATGATGATTTCTGGGTTTTTATGATGAATAAATTATATTATGATGCTAATTTTTGTATGTAACAATCCTGTTTTCTTCCAATAAATTACTAAAATTAAAATACATTCTTCATTATTTTTTTCTAAAATTTCTAACAAAAAAATCACGGTGTGTCTTGTGGGCCGGGAAATATGGTATCAGTTTTCAGTTTAATGGACATAAATCATGTTATGATGGGAAGTTTTTGCCTGATGGGATATTCTCCTTATACTTTTCTGCATTTTTATTGCACACAATGTATGTGTTGACTGTTCAGTTAGTGATCACAGCTTTGTGCTGCACAAGAACATTCCAGTTTTTTAAGTGTTCCATCCAATGTAAGGCTTAGCAGCATAATAGAACTTTCAAAAAAAGATAGTTGTTCCATGACTAATAACCTTAATTTCAAACTGTTTCACATTTCTTGTTTTAAAATACTGAATACACGAGTTGAAACAGGACTTTCAATTTGCAGGTAACTTTGTTATCTGTTTTCTGTTCAGGTTGTTGGCCACAAGGAAGGTTTGTCAGTAATGGAAAAGGCAGATCCATTAGTTCTTCTTGTTGGATTACCCACAATTCCCATTATGTTAATTCTTGGCAAAATGTTTCGTTGGGAAGATAGTGTTCTTGCATTCTTAAGACGCAACTCTAGCAAAGTGCCATTCCTCAAGCGTCTGTTTCCATCATGTGGGTAAGTATGTGAAAGTTGTGTGTATTTATAGTCCATATCAATCCTGCGGTGGGCTGTGTGGGAAGTGTTACAGATGCTGTGATACTGGAGCAGGTTTTCCTCTCCTCCCTCCCTGTTTCAAGTAATTTGCTTCTTCCCCCTGTCAGGCATTTTCCTACTAGTGCTCAGTATGCACATTGTCATCTGTGTCACCAGCACCAGGGTTGCTACATTAAAGTCCAGTGTGGGCCATATTACTAAGAAATTCATTCTCACCACTGGTGCTAATCTTGTTTCAAACTTACACTCTTGTAAGTAATCAGGAATGTGATGGTTTTTATTATATCAAATGCATAATATGGACTACTGATATTGTCTCAATGTAGGGAGGAGCGAAGAACCAGTTTGGATGTGCCACCTCTGTCAGACCCTATTTCAGCTACACAAACTTTATGCAGTGCACTTCTGTTACCTACAGTGGCAACTTTGTGTGGCAAGTTGTTCTTTGAATATGTACCTTCCAATCTCCAGCGAACACTGCTTGTAAGTCAATGTTTACTGATATTTATTTATTTTACATATTTGGCTTACTGAATATTGTACCAGTATTGCAGGTGGAAAATATTGAGCAGCATAGTGTAGTGGTAGTTATCAGCATGTATGTCCAAGATATTCTTGGTTCAGGTTGCAGCTAGATAACTGCCTATCCTGTCCAAAGTTTTTAGTGATTTTTGTTATATCCCGAGGTAAATTACAAGTTGAGATTTGAGGTTCGCATACAGATGAATGTTACGGTAACTGTTATCTGGTATGTCATGTTGTTTATACAAAGTTGTGGTGACAGTGTGAACTTATAATTACAAACTTGCTTGTTAATTGAAACAACACATTGGGATGTGTCAAATAAAGGTGACATCTTGAGCAGGCATCCCACACTCAGCATTCATAACTGATTCCACTATAACAGAACACTAAGTGAAACAGTGCAAAGTGAGAGAACTTTTCCAATAAGAATTAATGTTCAGAGATCTAATTTTTATTCTCGGGTGACACTTCAGTGATAATTAATTCTGAAGGAATGGGATGTTTTGGTACTGACATGCGATTAACAAAAGTACACAGAGTACTTTTTAATTTTGAAGCATTTAAAGGAGTTGCTGTCTTTCTAAATTCCTTGCTTTTGTCTTTTTTTTTAAAAAATAGACTGTACTGTCGATCCTGCTAAGTCTGGTGCTTTTAAAACGTAGAACTGGTGTTCTCCGTCTTCAGAATGTCTAATGACATTCAGCTTCACTGCTAATGACATTCTCCTATTTATGTTCACTTGTTTTCCCTTGTCATTATAATTATGGCCAATAGAATATGAAAAAGAAAAGCATGGTACACCAAACACACAATACGTTATGCAACTTGTACCACACCACATAAAGCTCAGAGCTCCATTGTTGTTATGCAGTTCAGTGATTTCTCATGGTTTTTTCCTTGAGAAGTTTGCTCTTTCCCCTGCTGAACTCAAGAAGCTGCTAATGCCAACCAGCTGCACTTGGAAGTCAGTTAATGCGTTACAGTGGTAGTTAACACAAACACAAGTGCTTAGAAGCTAGTTCAATTATGTAACATATCTGTGCAAAGTAAAAATAATAGTAGTTGGCTAGAGCACAATAGCGAAATAGTGCTTAGTGAAGTACATTGTAGCAGGGGATACCTGTAGTTTGGTAGAGAGGCAGCAAAATTTAGGAACCTGAGTGTCTGAAGGATGAAAAATTAAATGATCCAACAGATGTGCCCAATGCCTTCAGCAATTTCTTATAACAATTACTGCAAAATTAAACATTCAACAAACAGGGAAAGGAGATGCTGTCTCAATTCTAAAATATTAATTTCCTGGAAACTTACCATAAAAATAATACCAATCACTGAAACTGAGATAAATAGTACATTCCCTAAAACCAAAATAATCATCAGGTTATGGTGAAATAACAAGTAAAACATTAAAGCTTGTGTATCTCTCATTCACCCATTAAGCTACATTTATAATCATTCACTATGTACAGGTATTTTTCCTGGCTGTCTTAAAATTGCAGTAATAAAACCACTTTACAAGATAGGAGACAAAATTCATATGACAAATGACAGGCCTATCTCATTATTAATGTTTCGTTCTAAGGTACTCAAGAAAGCTATGCACAGTAGATTAGGAAAACACCTGCATTCAAACAGCGTACTGGTCGCAGAACAGTTCAGTTTTAGGAAAGGGATAACTGAAGATTTTGCTCTCCAACTAACAGTTAGTGTATTCAAATCTATTAACCAAAAAATGAATGTTGGGGGAATTTGGCAAAGACTTTTGATTGTGTGAATTATGAAATATTACCTCCATTATATTTCTGTGGAATTAAAGGAATATCTGAAGATTTATTCAGGTCTTATTGGACTATTAGAAAACAGAAATTTGAAGTAAAATCATGTAATTTGACTCAGAATTTTTCCTCTGACTGGGGTACATCAAAACATGAGTTCCCCTAACAATCAGTTCTAGGGCCTCTCTTGTTAATAATCTATATAAATGACCTTCCCCTGAGAATAAATTCTGTATCAGAATCATATTATTTGCTGATGATACTAGTGTCATCATTTCAAGCAGAAATGTCGAAGATTTTTGTTCATCGTCAAATTTAGTTCTCTGTCGTGCGATTAAATGGTTTGCTGCTGTTAATTTGATTCTAAATTTAGACAAAATAAATGTAATGAAATTGGCAACAAAGAAATCATCACATCCTTCATTACATATTGGTTATGAAGAAAAATATTTAGAAGAAACAATGAAAACAAAATATCTTGGTTTACAAAATGATAACCACATGAACTGGAAGAACCACGTTTAACAAATGATTTCCATGTTAAGTGGAGCATGTTATGCCATTAGATCAATGGTCCATATCAGTAATATTAATACTCAAATCAATTTACTACACTTCCTTTCATTCTGTTATAAAATCTGGAATAATTTTTTGGGGTAACTCTTCCAACAGTGGGAAGATTTTCACTGTACACAAGAAAATTGTCAGAATTATGGTTGGTGCTCAACCCAGAACCTCATGTAGAGGTCTGTTAAAACATTTAGAGATCTACCTGTACCATGCCAGTATATACTTTCATTAATGAACTTCATTATCAATAACCAGGAAATTTTTCAAACAAATTCATCTATACACAATATTAATTCAAGGAATAAGCATCATCTTCATAGACCAAATGCCAACCTATCTTGTTTTCAAACATTACAGTCTATGCTGGAATAAAAATTTTCAACAGTTTACCACTAAGTGTGACAGCCCTCTAGAATGACAAGGCAAATTTAAAGCAGCACTAAGAAAATACCCTTAAACTCACTCCTTTTTTTATGTGTAAAGATGATTTATAAAACTGTTTTTGTAAATGTTTCAAGCGTTTTACATTGTAAATTTGTATATATGTGTATTTATGACGTGTTTCACATCCTGCTGTCTATATGACACACTTATGGATCCACGGAATGTATGTATGTATGTAGAGCGTGGCATCCCGTCTTAGACTATAATTTTAAATTATGTGGGTAATAACTGACATATGCCAGGACCACTTCTAAATCCTCATCCAGCCAGCTTCTATGACCTTGTGCCTCTCTTCTTTAACGATGTGTAACTCTGCATTTGAAACAGCATAACTGACTAATCTTAATCGGTCAATGAATGTGAAAAACCTAGTATGAGAAAAATGATTTGTTCAGTGACTATCATGTACATTATCATATACTTTCATATTCACTGGTTAGTTCTCTGTTAAGTTACTAATATCACATACATATTTGTATCCAAAGATTTGTCTCTGAAGGCTTTTGTATTCATCATCATACTTCAGGTTCATAGTCAGACTGAACAAAAGCAGGGCATTTGGTAGCCCAGAAATGAGGTGCAGAAGGTCATGGATGAAAGGTTTGGTGAGTTGTGGATTCTGTCATGTTCCTTGTTTGTCATAAGTGTGAAAATGTCAGAACTTCATGACTGCATTGTATATTAGTCCTCCAGACATCACCAAATCCCATGTGTGCTTATATGTGACTGTAGGTTCCTCTTGTCTTTCTCGTTAGAAGAGGAGGCATATGGCCACAGTGCTGTATCTGCTATACACATTTGTCACTGTAGCATCTTTTGTGAAGTTTCAAATGTCTTGGGATGTTATGTCTTGTCAGCTAATAAATATTTATTGACATTTCTCAAAAGCGTAGTTCCTCCACCTTCAGATTCAGGCAGTCTGAAAACATCTTTTATCTTACCTCATGCAATTGTTGTCTTTAATTTGCTCAAACAAATTTTATGGTATTACTACATGGTGAAATAATTATATGTACTTTTCTGTTGATTAGGGTGGAGTTGCGTTCATCACCATCAAAGGTGCTCTGAAAATCTACCACAAGCAACAGCAGTATGTTCGTCAGTGCCAGAGAAAGATTTTGGATTTTACAGACTCTAATACTAATGCTGTTGGTAATAGCGGCACTGGTATTCAGCCTGGTTCCTCTGACCAATGACATTGGTTATTTAAAGTTCTGAGACAGTGTTTTTCCCATATTGTCTGAGCATAGCATGTAGTTTGTTGAAATGGATAAATGTTCATAAAAATTATTTTTTCTATTACTAGTTTCCTGTCATCATGATTTTAAAAGACATTTATGGAGAAATGCAAGAATTTGGAACTGGTTATAACATATTATTTTTAGAACTCTTACAGTCCTCGTATAAGTTATCACTCACAGTTACAAGTGGTGTGTGTATTTTCGTATATTTAGGGATGAATTGGGTTTATTTTCATTAATATACACCTCCATTGAAAGAATATCTCTTAAACCTAGATATGTGCGTTTGACATTAGTCGACGGATTTATTAAAATGTAGACTCAATGACACTTAAGAATACTGTAAATAAAACAAACTGAATACCATGAAATGCCAATGTAATAAATTTGAGCAGAGTTAAAACGTTTATTCATTTCTGTTAATATAAAACTATGTAATAAATATTGCAAGTTGTATTGACATGACAGTGATTGGTTGTAATAGGGATTTTTTGTTTTCAGTTTTCCTGATTTTTGTTAATTAATTATGATTACTCTTATGGTCCATATTCATCTGTCACTGCTTGTGAAGTTACCATTGTAGAGCAGGAATGATGCTTTGTCTCCAAAATCAGTATCGAACTATTTTAGTAAAATCCAAATGATCAGCTCCATTGATATCACTGCTTAGCACTGATCACACTCGTAAACCAGTTCCTTCCTCTTTCTAACCTCACAGTCTACTGTGCTAAGTGTATTGTAAGTCCATCCTTGATTTTAAAAGTGACCGTTTTCTGAGAGGTGGCCCTGCTTATATACTTCAACTTTGGTTTTCTACTTCTGAACTATGTGTACAGGCGATTATATGACTACTAGTGCCCTGACAATATTAGGCGACCATCAGTTCACCGCTTATTGCTCCAAGATCCAACATTTCACTGAGCACTTATTTGTGAACCAGTGCAGTTTAGTGCTCAAACCTCCCTACTCAAATGACATGCATGTACCACTGTTTCTCTTATTTGAGACATCAGTTTCCTGAAAGTGGGTTGATGTAAGTAATGTTATTTTGTGGAACTAAGTACAGGTAAGAGTTCGTGTGAAGTGCTTCCCATCCCAAAATGTGACAAGACAGTATTTTCATGAATTTAGTGTGCAACTAAGGCTACTTGCTGCAGAAGCTGAGAATAATTGTCATGAATATAAAAAAGTTGTTGATAATACCGTAAGGGTGGATCATTAGAACCAATCGTTATGAATGCAGGTATCTCTGTGTACTGAATGATGAAGTTTGTTGCAGCACAATTATGTAGGGAAAAACAAATAGATGACAATTTGAAATCTTTTACAAGGACATATTTCAGTAATCTCTGGTCATGGGCTGCATCATATTGAAATGCTGATGTTTTATTTGCAAAAGTTAAATTTTACTGAGTTGCGAAGAGATTGGCCAGTCCATGTTTTTCCATGACCCTACATTAAAGTCATAACTTTTAAAACACATGGTACACTAACAAGGCTAGAGTAATAGACTATATTAAGTTTACGACACAGTGGTATGTTTTACAACTATATGCTGTATTGGATGGAGCTGTAGTATTATAATTGAAGATATTATGAATTGCGGTTGAGCATTGCACACCATATAAAATGGGATTTGAGTAAGGTATTGTCAGTTTTTGTTTCACTTCATACCCACATTGAATGCAAGTTACTATTCATGGGTAAGTACAAATAAAAATAAAACTACAATAACGCAAAAAATAACTTTAAATCGTAATAATTAAACTACTTGTACTTCCATTTGGATATCCAGTGCAGGTGTTTATATTTGTGACTTTGATGCCCCTCTATTTATTTATTATTTACTATTTAACTGTTTATAACATATATGGTAGGTGTACAAGAAAAAGCTATGGTTGATGATATCTTGAATTATTGCAATACACCCTTCCTTACACTCAACGCATACGCATAACCGGCAGCTCAGGCAAGACCACAGATTAGGGCAAGACGGTCGCAATCACAGATTAATACTAGTAGGTCGCAATAGCATGGACCACGAAGTTGTGTTACTGGTGCCATCTGTAGCTGCTGTGTTCAATTGGTGGTGGCTGTAGTTTGTTAGATGGTTCGTGGTACACTGATCCATGGTTCGTGGCATGGACCAGTGTTCGTGGTAGGTTGGATGGTGATAGAGTGGAAAAAGGCGACAATGAGAAAGCTTGTTTGCATTTGCGCAAATGTTGACTATATTTATTTCATATTGTAGTTCCATAGTTCCTATATACTGATTTGTATCATGCTTGTCGAGCAATATGTATATGTTATTAAGGTGCACTTATTTGCTTTCGCAGACCGGTAACCTGGAGCAAATAAGTGCGGCTGTTGACGTGTTAAAAAATCACCGCGTATGTAGTGTAGTATAGTGTCACAGAGTGTTCACAGAATTTATGTGAGGTAAATTAAAAAAAAATGCCAACACGAGCCGAGCTACCCAGAAGCAACAACACTTTCCAGGAAACGCACAGCTGGACTGACGATTTGCCCGTTTGCAGACACTCGGGTAAAGTTTATTTTATGCTGTAGGTAGTGCAGATGGTAGAAATAATGCCGTGTGTGTACATTGACCATGGTAAAGGACGCTTATGCCTAATCTTTCCGGTCACTGACATAAAAATTTCTCGATTGAGGTTAGGTCGGAATGTGCCCAACTGTGAACATTTATTACATTCATTCATTCATTCATTTATTTCACATTCCATTGATCTTATACAGATGTGGAACTAGTCATGTATACATTTAGCATAATAAATAAAGCAAGT
>JGI24700J35501_10930055_pt1 | contig 11219 bp, 13 predicted proteins | sample TergutTh196P1_FD_35501 | JGI IMG/M metagenome (IMG submission 35501) | reverse complement strand
CTCAACAGGCATTGTCAATACTGCGCAATGCACCAGCTCCTCTCTGTCCCGGTTACCGCGTAATTTAAAAATTGCCTTTACTTTTTGAATCACCTACGTATATGTATATATATGTATATGTATGTATGTATGTATGTATACAAACATGTACGGCCCTCAGGTAAGTCTTTAATGAATTATGTGACCCTCATTTATGTTGAAGTTGGCCAGCCCTGAAATGTTTTATCAAATTAAAGAGAATAAGATGCATGGAAGAGATTTGGAATTGCTGACAGTTTTTGTAGGAGAACCAGAAGGGAAGAGACAGTATTGAATGCCAAGAAGTGAGGATAATATTAAAATTGATCACAAAGGAGGAGGGTGTAGTGGTGTGGACTGGATTCATCAGGATCAGGATAGAGTCCAGTGGTGGGTTAACGTTGAGTGGCTCCACTTATATAATTTGGCAGTCTGTTGTATTCTTAGTACTCTTGCAATGCTAACCTGATGATTGCAAAATTGATCGGATCATGTCGGTAATTGATAATATGTGATAAAACATATTTTATACATGTGCTTTTGTTGGTTTTGTTGCGCAAGTTTAAATTGGGTAATGAACCTTCATGTTCTGTCAGAGGCTGGGAATTTCTTGACAACCTGAGCATGTATCAGTTTCTTCAGAAGTCAGTTTCTTATCACTGAAAGATGTTAAATCTCTAACATGTAAATGTTATCTTTGCAAGGTACTAGCTTGTAACATGTAGATAAGATAATCCTGTGTGTCACACCCTTAAGTGTGGGCAGACAGTTGTGCATAGTGTTGTGTACAGCAACACTAGACATATTCCTACAAACATCTGAGGTCCACACAGCACCAGATGTTACTACACAAAGGTAAGTCAAATGAAAACCTTATATTTTTTACTGGTTGATTTAGTGCAGGTCCGTTTGGTGCAGCTTTATGATTTATCTCATTTTGCATCTTGCATGTTTCGGGGTTTTCACATCATTGCATCTGAACAGTCCAGTGTTGTGGACTGTGACCGTACATCACTGGTTGTTTCAAAGGAATGTGTTGCCTCTGTCAGGCATTGAGTGGTCCATGAAGAATGCCAAAAGGGGTTATGTGGGGGAGCTATAGGCAAGGTGTGACCAGTTAGCAGCTGGATGGACAAGCATATCTCTACACACAGCCCCCTCCTGCCCCCAACCCACTCACACCACCCTGTCAGCTCTTCATCTTTATCTTCCAGCTACTAACCGGTCAGACCATGCCATATATCCTTGCCACATGATGTATTTTGACATTCTCTGTAGACCTCTCGACCCTTTCAGATGCAGCAACATGTTGATTATGGCACGGCATACCCAGCAATGCAGTAGCACATCCCAGGAGACAGCAATCTTTTTTCATCATGTTATTTTTCATTGCCATATCTGCCATACACACATTATGTGCTGCTAACCCATGCTGATATCTTCTTGTGCCTACAGCTGCACACAGTATGGTCCTAATTTGTTCACACTTCTGAGGTTTTCATTAGACTCACACTTGTAGTAATATAAGATTCTTAATATCATGCCTGCAGCTGGTTTGTGCATCTGGCAGACTGAATGGCGTCCCATCCAGACAAACTCCTCTCTATTAATGATTAATAAGGTGTATTCTGTACAACAGAATAGGCACTGTGATGTTTTCCAGAAACTTTTTCTGGGGGTCATAATCAGATTTGGGAAGTTTTAGACTGACAAAGACCTGTTATGTATATTGTAACAACAGAAATTTGGTGTCATTGCAGGGGCATTCACAAAAAAGGTTTTTCCAGTCTTCTGGAATATGATATGACACTTTGTCATTGGGCGAGTGGTTCCCAACAGTTTGAATGTTCACTGTGTCTTCTTCAGGATCAAGCAGTCCCAGAGTCCGGCCCGGATGATTAAGGCACCACGATTCTTTGGAATATCTTGAGCTACTTGCCCATCGACAGTGTTGCGTCCCAGCACTACTGAGAGAACCTCAACACATGCCGTCTGTATTCTTTGTGATGTGCAGTTCTATCTTAATTTATTCATTTATTGCACAGTCATCCACTTAAAATAACCCCTTTGAGCTGCAGTAGTGGTCGAAGAATGTGGCAAGAAATGATTTCTTCTTAATTTTTAAAATACAGAGAGTTTGAGCTTCAGTGTCCTTTACCCAGATTTTGCAAGTTGGATCTTCTGTCCGTATAACAAGCCCTTCACCCCCCTTTCCAGGCATTGAATTAATTTACATCTCTTCTAACTTCACAGTTAAGCAATGATCCTTGATTGACTTCTTGAGTTGCGACATCCCCGTTGTGTTTACTAGTTGTGTGTTGACTCCACTCCACTACCTGCCCCATCTTGATTGATTACATTTTAGTCTTAAGATATTTGGTGTATGAGTTTATCCCCTCTGTCACTTCATTTTTCATTTCTTCCTAAAACTATTACAGTAGGGTCTCAGTGATTGTGAACTTTGACAGTCAGAACTTTGCCCTTTCACCATCACACCCTGTAATACCGTTGTTTGGACCATTCATGACTGGTTTTTATGAGTAAGGATGAGACTGTGGCTGCTGAGCTGGCATGACTTACTGTCCTGCTATTACGTAGGTCACTCTCTATTCATTCAAGTTGTGTCTTTCATAAGGTGAGTTTTATTGCTTTTGTGCTGTATGGTATGAGCCTGTCCTTCAGTTGTATAATGTTTTTTTGTGCTTCCAAAAAGTGTTTGTATTTTATTAAAAAAAACCAATGCCTGAATGCTTTTTGAGGATATTTGGTATTTTTATTACTGGTTTTGTGTAAGTTGTTGTAATCAAAAAGGCATTTTACACTGGAACTGATTTCCGGTAGTTGTGACAGTTTTGTAGGTCCCATATTATCACAGATATCGAGACCCCACTGTAACTATGTTAATGTTAGATTTCCATCTCTTTTTCAGTGCTGTAAATACAGAACCAATCGAGGAACTTTCAACAGTTACTGAAGGAGCGACTATACAGTCCTCATGCTCTTCTCCTTGTAATACTGAACAAGCAAAGATTGATATTGGAGAAAACTCTAAGAACAGTGAAGGCACTGAGATTTTGGGAGACGAAGTCATACCTGATGTTATGACAGATATGTTGAGGAGGGGGCTGATCACCAGCCCTTTGGCATGGACAAAGGTAGTTCAGCAGTCAGATGATGAAACTTCAGTTTCAGACGTTTTAGTCTCAGGATTTTCACATGACAGTGAAAGCAGAAAATTCACAGCTTCATCACCGCAACATGAACATGAGAAATTTAAGCAAGACGTTCTTGAGAGCTATGTAGGGAAAGGGACAGAATCCCCTAAAAGCTGCAAGTTTCGTCAGAGCATCGCAGATAAAAAAATGGGATTTTCACAGCAGGTTGCAGAAACATTTGCAAAACTTGGCAAGAATCCATCCAGGACAGATATGACGAATGCTTTTAAAAATCTGGGTTTGAGGTGGAAAGCACGTGGGAAGGATCAAAATGTAAATCCTGTAATTTCCAAAGAGGGTCTTGATCCTGCAAGTGAAGAATTCAGGCAACAGGTTCTGGAATCGTTTGTTGGATTGGGCTTGGATTCATCTCCTGAGGACCTGCAAGCAGCTTTCCAGAGGCTTGGGTTGGATTGTCCTGGTGGATATTTGTGCAGATCTGATGTTTGTGAGTCAAAACACACTCACAGAGTTTCATTTACTCCAGAATTTGCAAGCAGAGTTAGAAGTCACATTCAGTTTCATGGTGCCGATAGTCCCACGAGCAGTACTGTGCTGCCACTTGAGCCTCCTTCAGACCCTTCCTCTTGTGATGGCAGTCTGTCACCATAACAATATCTATAAGTACAGTGCCTGTGATTATGGTGAAACTGTTCACTGATGTGGTGATCTCAGTCATGGGAAACGTACTGTGTCAATTTTGTCGTTCCACAGCATTTGAATTCCCTACTCCAGTTGTATGAAATATGTGTTTATCTGTCAAGTTTTAAATGTTCAGTGAGTAACATAAATTCTAGAGTGTTTTCAAGACACAACTGTATATTTTAGGTGTATGATGTATATAGTATTCACTGTAGGCTCATGTAATATTGTTAATTTACCCTGACAGTGCTACCGGCACAGACGCAATTATACGAAACACTTCAGAAGTTTAGTTCGTAATTTTGTTGCTTTAATCACATGGGTGCAATGAAGACAGGTGAGAGTGGTTATGTAACCAGAAGAGTAATAAAATTCTAAAATTATCATACCACCAAACAAGCCAGTAAGTTGTTTTCATCTTATATAAAAAAAGTCACACAAAATTAAAATTTATGCATTCTCCATACCTCACACTAAAAGAAACATAAAACATTTTAGAAATTACTTATATTGTTTTATCAAGTATTTGTTCCCCTGATAACCCCTATTTTGCTGTGTAGGCTGTACAAACAAAGGAATTTTTAATTTAAAAAATTGTAAATAGAAGCAGCGCTACTCCAACTGGGTGGTAGAATGGGTGTTTTTTGAAGGAAGAAACAGATTGGTAATTCAGCAGACTAAATGAGTGCCTGTGGACTGATAAGAAGTTAAGACTTGCTTGAGGACAAGATGGCCCTGAACAGGTAACAGAATGTGAGATTTGAGGTTTTTATGAAGAGATTATGATCTTCAGGGGGTGTGATGCTATGTAGTGTGCTAAAAAGTTATGTTTCAGAGGAAGATGCTGTCTCCTTCAGGGTGGAACAACTTATCAGTAACACTATAAAACAGAATATCCACATTCACAAAGTTCATTTTTTACAGCTGTTAATGCGAAGTTCCAAATTACTTGCCGCTATCTTGTACACAGAACGTTCTGTTGGGACACAAAGCAATGAGTGTCCGCAGACTGCAGCGGTAACTGTGTGATGTGTTACACTCTTTTCCAGATGAGTCAGAGGAAGAACTTGAGAAGGTAGAACTGTATTTCAGCTTATGAGGCTAAAACGTGTTTCATGCATCAACTCTGCAGACCATAGTGGTGTCACCCGAGTTGAAGACATCACTGGGATAGGTTTTTGACAGTTAAAATTATACCAACACTTAGACCTTCAACTCCCACATTACAAGCAGCAGCATCATTTAATTAATGCACTGAGCTAATGTTCAGTGTAGTATGTATGAAGGAGAATCTTGCAGTTTCTATCTGGGTAAACAGTAACAGTTGAGCACGTACTGGTGAATGCATGCCTGAGTAGCAAAAATTACCTTGGTGTGGTTCATCCTGTTGTGCATTTGTATGTGAACCATAACAGTAACATTTTATCTCTGTTATTATTGTTATGTATCGGTACACACCAGGATAAACAACAAAAAGATAAAATTTCTCAAGCTGTGCTGATTATTGCCTCCTTATAATATAAGCTGTAGGTCATTTGTTAGTTATTGATCCATGAAGATCGTAGCATGACTGGTGTACAGGCCTACACTGTATGTGACGTGTCAGGGGCAGGGTATCCGTTTGTTTCATCATTCAATCTGCTATCACTATGACTGTACAAGTGACTTGTTCCTTATCTTCTGCTCAGAAATTTCAATGGTGAAAACTAACAAATGACCTACATGTCACTACCCTGTCTTTGTATTCTGACTGGGGCTGTTAATAAACAGCAGTCCCAGAGAAGGAGCTAATAGACAAGACAAACTTCTTGTACTCTGATATTCAGGGCTTTGAATATGTTGGCCAGTAGCTACCTAGGGGGTTGCGACAAACTTCTAAATTTTCAAGACCTGTACGTTCAGGGTAAAGCATTAAAACAGGTTATTTCATTGTCATCAAAGATGGGGCAAATATGTTTGTTAAAATCCTATGTACCTGCTGGTCCTGCATTCATTTGTTTCATACATAGCAAGCCAGTTTTCTTAACCACTTCAAGAAGGATGTTACACCACAACTGAGAAAATGGTCATGGCACTCAGGACTATTGCAGTTTACCCTAACCTTGATGACAGTTACTGGCATTACAAGGATGTCTAGTACCAGGAGAACAAAAGAAGCCAAAGTTATTTAAGTTTGACACTTTCAACATAACACAAAGAACTTTCAGTTTCACAATGACCATTTCAAGTGATTGTGTTGGATTGGAATACTGTGCCCATGTAAGTCTGTGTACCTTGCAGTCTCTTTGCATGTGGTACAGTATTTATCTCTCTTGCCACATCTGTATCTAAAAAGAATAAAATAAAATTGAAACACGAGACACGTGTATCATCATCATCATCTTCATATTTTTGTTCTTCAATAGATTCATCATAGTTACATCAACCAAGAATATAGAAATTGTCATTAAATCAATATAAACACATACATACATGAACATATACAAATATGCAACAATTGTGTTGTCATATTAAGGATACTTGTCAAAGCTCAGACAATGCATTCATAGTGAAATACCACAGAATTAATATAATCTCGTATGACAATAAAATATTACGAACATATTTATATTAACTTATTTATAATACAAAATATAGCTTTTATATTTTTCTGTTTTCCTTGTAATTAAAATATTCTTCAATCGAATAAAAGGAATGTTGATATAAAAACCTGTTTAAGGTGGTTATAAAAAAAAATTCCGGTCGTTAAATAAATTTTTTATATATTCTGGAAGATGGTTAAAAATCTTTATTCCTGAGAAATATGCTCCTTTATTAGATTTGGATAAATTTACTATTGGCAAGTGTAGATTATTATTGTACCTAGTTCCATATTCATGTATTTCCTTATTTGTATTATATAGGTATTATTATTTACTGTATTTAATATTAATGAATATATGAAGAGTGAATACATCGGCAATATTTTCATATCCTTAAAAAGTTTCCTACATGAATCTTGTCCTAGTATTCATTATAGTTCTAATAATTTTCTTTTGGAATATAAATACTAAATTACTGTAGGAAGAATTGCCCCTAAAAATTATACCATAGCTTAAGATAGAATGTATGTGGGCGAAATAAATATTCTCAAGGTATCCTGTGATACTAAAGATTATATGTTTTGTATAGCACAACAAGCAGTGCACATCTTACTTGCTACCTGATCTATATGTTGTTTCCAATATATATCACCTGTAATTAATCCCAGAAATTTTGTCACAGTATATCAGATCACATTTAATCTCTGTATTAACATTACAATAATGATTGGTTTTAAATTTTAAGTAATGGGTTTTATTAAAATTCAAAGAAAGTAAATTGTCTTTGGACCATGTGTTTATATCTAGAAATGTTTGGTTAATATTTACATTGAAGTCAATTTTATTTGGATTAGCAACTAAAATGCTGGTATCATCTGCAAAGAATATCATATTGGCATCAATATTTATTATTTTTGGCAAGTCATTTATGTAGGGAAAAAAACAAAGGGCCAAGATTTGAGCCTTGTGGGACACCATTTTTTATCTCCTCCCATTTGGAAGATTTGCTTCTGTCACATTGGCCAGTGTTACTTTTTTATATCTTCCTGTTAGATAAGATTTGATCAGTGTTTTGAATTTACCATAAAATACCAATTTACCTTGTAATATCTTATGGTTAACACAGTCAAACGCTTTTTGGAGGTCACAAAAAATTCCATCTACTACTAGACTGTTATTCATAGCAGTCAGAATTTTATTTATCAACACGTATGAGTATGAGTCCTAACTCCATATTGTTCATTTACCATAATTATTCTTATTTATATGTGCTTAAAGTGTAACATATGAGTTTTTCAGTGATTTTTTTTAAAGTAACGTGCGATAAAATTTGTAGTAACATGGTGTGAACTACGAAAGACTATAATTTGCGTCGCCATAGCGAAACTGTAACGATAAATTTGGCGTCCTGGAAGAGAAGCTCGGAAAAGAAAAATGAGAGAAAATGAAAAGTGATTTGCAGTGGCAGTGTGTCCTATTTACCGGCGCAACAAAAACAAATTAAGCAGTTGGTCGAGCAATTTTTATTATATCACAAATTATCGATGTGAAATTACAACCATGACGTACATGTGTAGGATTGTGTAATAAATGCAGCAGAAATACTCTTATTTCCAGAAACAGTCTTTCTGCAAATAAGGTATACGACCGCGTGAATGATTTGGGAGAAAATATACAGTATTAATTGCAAGAAAAATTACACATGTGGTGGCATTTATAAGAATGCAACTGACGAAAGCACAGATTGTAAAATATTTATTACAAGTTGTAAACCTCGTCGGCTCTTAATATCTTCTATAATTTTCCGACTAATACGTCATAAATGTACCGAGATTCTTTTCTCACACACGCCACATGTTTCGGCTAACAATTTCGGCCATCATACAGCGGGATGATTTGACTCAAGTTTAGTCGGCTAATTTGGATCACATGAGTGGACGCCAACTCGGCACGGTAAATAAAAGATCGTCTACTTCGGTGGACCCTCTGTACCGTGGTATTAATCTGTGGTCTGCACAATATGCGGGTTTGTCTCGTCCTTGAAACCAACATAGTGAATTAAGTGTAATCTTTCGTTGTAACTGCGTGGACAATAGTATCAAGTTGTTGGCTAGCCTGTAGTCCTTAACTTGCCGTGTGTGGTGGAATGTTGTCATTGTTCGGCTGTGGGATGGTGGTGAATTAGGTGGAGTTATGCTGGAGTTATGGCAAGATCGTGTTTCAGGTAATGTTCGTGTAGGATCTTTCGTTTGACTGTAGATACCAATATGTAGTTTAAGCTGAACGAAATAGTCATTGTTTTGTTTAGCAGTTAAAATTAGGACGATATTCTGGTGACAATGTGTGGTCTGGTAGGAGTGTGTCGGGGTACAGAAAGTTACCTCAAAAGGGTTTGCTGCTCTATGAATTCAGAATGTAAGTTTCCTTTTTCTTCTACTACGTTGATAATTGACTATTGAAGGTTATTAATACAGGTGTATATTTTCAGTAAGGTTGATGAGTATGGTTTTGAGCGTCCGGGTGATTTCGATTATGAAACGTATGAGGACTTCATGTCACAATATCTGATAGTACTCGCCGAAAGAGCAAAGAAGTGGGCCAAGCTGATAGGTGAAGGGAAATCTTTGAAGAGGAGTTTGACAGTGAAGAGATACGTTAGGAAAGGTATCCCTGGAGAACATAGAGGCCTTGTAAGTACTAGAAATTCCAGAGTATGTGTGCCTGATTTCATTCCAGGGTTTTGTAATTATGACCTTTGTGTACGTCCAGGTATGGCTAACAGTGAGTGGTGCAGAAGCTCTAAGAGAGGAATGGGGTTCAGATTTTTATCAGAAATTACTGAGTGGACCAATGGATCAAGATATTGTGGACATTGTGAAAACAGACCTTCCTCGAACATTCCCTGATAATATTTTCTTCAGTACAGGAGGGAATCATCAACAGCAGTTGTATAATATACTAGTTGCTTATGCACATGACAACCACCAAGTAGGATACTGTCAGGTATGTTGTAACTGTGAATTTACAGGTACTGTAGTAGTCAGTCAGTACACAGTTAATTACCATTGTTTCAATATATGGAATTACACATTGCATAATCCTTTTTTTTATTACTGTGCTTTCAGTAGGGTTTCAGAATGGCATTTAATGGACATTCCTTTATATTTAAAATGTGCAACATGGGAAATATCTCCTGGATATAAAGAAAACTGAAATAAACACAGTGGAACAGACAATGTTGTGTCTAAAGTGAACTGAACACAGTGGAGCAAGCAGTGTTATATGTAAAATGATCTAAACACAATGGAAGAAGCACTGTTTTATAAAAATTATGTGCTTTTATAGAATATGATTTTATTCCTTGTTCTGGGCTATGCATTTTTTCCTTAATAGGTCACTATCAGGCTTGAATACACATACTTGTTTTACAAACAACCAACCAGTTAGAGTTCCTTTTTTGTGTTTATTATTATTATTATTTAAATGAGGAACATGTTACAAAATCAAATTAAGATAAAGGTAAATGTGCTGAAACTGATTATTTGTTGATATATTTCACATTGATACCACTAAAATGTGTCTGTTAAAGTGTGATAGTCATTTGGTTTTTTGTAGTGTTGACTGATTACACTTCTTTCGCTCATCATTACAGATATTGTTGTATTTAGTGAAAGGAATATTTGTAACAGACTATGCCACTGTTATCATAATATTTGCCTTTGTACGCATGGTGCTTTTGTCCTGCATTTGTTCGAGCCTCACCATGTTAGATGATGGTCCAAAAAGCCAAAGATGCTGTTGCAAACATATATAAACAAAGCAGAGGAAGTAACCCAGTTATGTGCTTCCTTGTATTAGCTAAGGTTGCATTTCAGTTTTGTGTGTGTATAGACTATAGTTTGTGTGTGCATGTCGGCTGTCATCATATCAGTGAGTATCAGGGCATAATGTCAGGTCTATATGATGTTGCTGTTGTTGTGCTTACTCTGAAATATTGCTTCTTTTACACCTTGAGGTATTTGTGAGTTTGTAATAGCAAGGAAAAACATGCCACAGTATTTGTGACTAGTAATTCTTGTTGTTGATGTTATCATCATCATAAGCAGCAGCAGCAGTGTACTTTTCTCTTTTATTGTTGGGTCAAAGTCTTTCAACTGTGCTACTAGACGTGCATCAGCTGCAAATTCCATCCATAGAAGTGCAGTGTATTCAGGAAAAAAGTCAGTTTTTTATAATGATTTATTCAATTATACTAATTCTAAATTTCAAAAGCATGGCTACTGTTATGTCATAATTAGGTTTTTGTTTCCATTCTCTAAATTAAATTCCTCATTTGTTGTTGTTGTCATCATCGTCATTGTCATCATCATCATCATCATCATCAAATAATTAATCAATCACATTGGAAAATTTGCCAAAAGTGATTTATTAGCATTATACTGTCTCTCTGTCCACTTTTCTGCATGGAACAGCTTGCCTCCCACCGAATGGATTTTTGTGTAATTTTTTAATGGGGACTTCAGTTACTGTATTTACATGTATGCAAGATGGCCTTAATCTAAGACGATTCCCAGAAATAAAACGTCTGCTAAGAAAAAAGACACAAAGCATGTCAGACTCTCCCTACCTTCACCATTCAGTATCACTTTCTCCATCGTCACAGTCAGTGCCCTCATCTTCCTCATGCTCACTCCTAACATTCCCATCCTCTTCACTGCCATTCCACAACATATCATCGTCAGTCCCATCCGTTCCATTGGAC
>JGI24700J35501_10930056_pt1 | contig 11227 bp, 10 predicted proteins | sample TergutTh196P1_FD_35501 | JGI IMG/M metagenome (IMG submission 35501) | reverse complement strand
TTTTTGGGAATGCAGTTTAATATCAAGAGAGACCTACAAAATTAGGTAGTACAAGGAAAACTTGGTAAAGCCTCTTGAATAAGTAGATAATTGTGGGTTAATATGCAGTAACTTATGACAGGTATTCATAGCACTCATGCCTTGGGAGAACAATTTTCATACTGGTATTACTAGCAAGTGTGTTAACCCTTTCCCATCCACTTTTCTTCCCCACCTGATTCCTACCAGCTTCAAATATGTGCAAAATAAAAAAAAATGTATGATAAAAAAAATTTCTGCCACCTGTTGTTCCTACATGCAAACTACCAGGACAGCTGTCAAAGAATGTAATGAGAAAACATGTATCACTTGGCATGGTCATCATGTGGTGGCAAATTCTTAAATGACGTATGGCTTCCAAAGTGGGCCCATACAGAACACTGAAATGTCAAGCCTTCCAACACAGGAGAGGAAAGGGTTAATCATACATATGGAGCAAATACCTCATACAAAATCATGACTGCCCTGAGACCAGACTTGCTCCACCCACAACTATCAACGTTAAGTACAGTCTGTCACATACAGAACCTGTAAACACTTCAAAGTTATGTTCGATGCTGCATGTTTTGGGGGGAAACAAACTTAAAACTGATCCTTAAGGACCATAAGTACAAAAAAATATATCTACAACAGTCATAATGCCTTCACTTTGTAAGAACTTAAAGTAAAGGTACAGGAACAATTCACCCCACAACAGGTCAAGTAGGCTGGTAGTGGGAGCAGAGGTACAGCTCCTTTCTTTCTTTAACCTCAGCAACAGACAGGGGAGGGTGGTCAGTGCCACGCCCCAGCTGCTGTACCTCTGGGGAATGCCCCAGTACCCACTGTATAGGAGGCTGGGTGAGCTCCAGGGCCAGTCTGGATTAGTGCAGAAAATCTTGCCCCCACCAGAATTCAACCCCTGGACCGTCCAGACCATAGCGAGTCGCCATACCGACAACGCTATACCGGCCCACATTTGAAAGTACCTAATTATCTGAGAGGTAAGATGGTCCAACTCTTCATGACCTTCCCCTTTTCACATTTCATGAAACCCACAACACAATACTTCAGATGAATATAGTCATGAGACATGGCACAGCTTCCTTCAGTTCCACCATTTATAAATTCATCTGTGAGTTCATCAATAAATATCTAACTTTCACTCTGTGGCAACCCTGTCAACAACACAAGGGGCTGTTTCTCTATTTACTGGACAGTTTTGAAAAATGAGATGAATGAAACATTTTCAGCTGCTGCTGGATATTCTTGTTTCTGTAAGAACATTAATTACTGGACCATAAACATGTAATGATGTTTCAATATTCTACTTCAAGATTCCACATCCTTTAAAACATACACTCTGAAGACTAAAATGAAATGAAAGGGTGGTTATTTGCATAACCATTCTGCACTTCAATGAGTACCAGTTTGGCAGGTGTTCAGAAATATTTATTACAAATGGATGAAATGAATGAAGGAGCAGTGTATGGGCTGACTCTCAAACTGTATGACATGGGGATCATGTGGTATCAATTACGAACACCTGAGGCTGCGCAGAGTTCTGTGAAAATTATGTCAGATAGATAACTAGATGAGGCACTGTTCTGAATGGACTGAAGAGGCGCATCAGTCTGGAGAGTTGATTCATTGTGCTACCCTTGGCTTATGAAAGGACTTATAATTTGTTTGAGCAGTGGCAGTGTCTGGCTTTGAATTTAGCAGTTCTGGGGCTACAAACTTATATCAAATGATACAAAGAAGAAGTTGTGCAGACGACTTCACATGAAAGTAACCTTACTGTGATAAGCAATGGAAACTCACAAATGTTGTACTACATGCAAAATGCAATCAATCAGAGGTCACTTAGTGCATAATTACCAGCCAAAATTGTATTAAAAATACCTCTATTTAAAATAATCAATCTTCCTTTCATAACAAAACTGCATAACAATGAATTAGCCTGATACCTCATATTATATTACATTTACAATGAAACCAAAATAATTCAAATGAAGTGTATCTATTTCAGGTCTATTTAACACCACACCTTCTTGCTTGCTATCTAAAAATGTACAGGTTCCAATACACGACACTATAATTCTGCCTGTTGTATTGTATGGATGTAAAACTTGTCTCCCACAGAGGGAAGAACACACACAGGCTGTGTTTTTGAAAACAGGAAGCTGAGAACATTTTGACCTAACAGGGATGAAGTAACAGGATGCTGCAAAAATTGCATGAACAGCTTCATGATCCATACTCCTGGAAAAATATAATTATGGCAATCAAATAAAGGAGCATGGGGCAGGTGGAGCATGTGGAATAAGTGAAAGAAGATTGAAATGCATGCGGGGTCTTGGCTGAAAGCATTGACAAAAAGAAAATATTTGGAAGACCTATGCACAATGGGAAGATAAGATTAAACTGAACATTAAAGAAAAAGGATATGGTGGGCTCGATTTGTCTGGCACAGACAGGTGCAAGTGATGTGTTTGTGAAAATGACGATACAACTTCAGTGTTCAAAAATGTGAGAAATTTCTGGACAAGCTGTCTAACTATTGCATTCTCAAGGACTGTGATACATGGAATTAGTCAACAGCTCAGGCTAGACAATGTCAGCTGAGCATGTGGGTAGTCGGGTAGGTGAGTGGATACATGGCTGAAAAAAATGAACAATGAAATGGAAAGGCTGACAGAAGGAGTCGTCAAGATCTACACATTATTTGCTAGAAGGGGCATCAAAAAAGTAAAGAAACCCTCAGAATGAGATTTAAGACCAAGACTACCCAATATAAAGCAACTGTGTCAGAATTAATGTGGTAGAGAATGCATGACAAAAGGACTTCAGCATATGGAAAACTAAACTCCTTATTATATCATAACTTCCAATCATCTGCAGTACTCAGTAAATGTAACACTATGGGAATGCTGCCATTTCAGCAAAAATCTAAATGGAATTTAATTCCAAGCAAAATAATAAAACATAAATAATATTTTTGTGGGCTCACATGGGGGACAACATACACAGCCACTTAACTCAATGGAAAGGTGTAAATACTGCTGCTGAGCCACCTAACCCTTAATGTTATACGTACGTCTAGGAATATGAACCATGGTTATGGGAAGTACCGATTAATATGGATAAACGGATATGATGGTACAGCTCATGAGGGAATCAGGACATATTACTGCTGTACACAAGATACTTACTTCTGACTCTTCACTTGTTTAATGTGATGGAATACATTGATTACATCACGAATTCTTCTAGGAGCTTCTTCTATTTTTGATGCCAAGCAAATACAACCCATAGCTGTTGTTTCCATTGCGTGACGAACAAATGACTTAGAATAATAAAAACGCTGAAACAGAACTTGCCCTGTAGCCATTGCTACCTGAAAAAGAAGAATGACTATTAGACCTCAGTCAGTACAATGCAAACACAAACCACAGCTACACTTCTACGGTGTGACAAAAAAGTGTACTGCTATTTCCTGTGCACAAAGAACAATCACAATAATAAACACAATGCAACAAAATTTGCCATGCAGCCATTTCTACCTGAAAAAGAAGCATAATTACTATTAAATCTCAGCCAATACAATGAGGTTTACATTTCTTCTAAAATAAGTGATTGATTTCGCTGTTATAGAAAAATGGTGATAGCATAACTTCAAGACAGAGGCCTTGTTATGAGCCACATCAGCAGCTGCACATGACACTCCTATTCTACCAAGTCACTTGTCCCATCATTGTGCAAATGACATCAAGGTGGACATACAGCCATGGTATGGACTCTAGTAAGTTCCCTGTCCATATTCCCACCCTAAAAACTAATTATTCTTGTAAAAAACACAAAAAAGGAAGAATAAACTCATTATTCACTGCAGTACTGTGCTTCGCACACAAGGAAAAATAATATACCAAAATCAAGCTTTGCATCTGCACATGTATAAACCAACATTAGGCATTATTTAATGTGTGTGCAAACTATGGTTATTCTGTCGATAACCAAGCTTTATTACGTATTAAAACAAACTGCATCTACAAACAAAGGTTAGGCTTTTGCTGTGAGTGTTTTCATTTGCAGTCACCACATCAGTTACCATTAGTGTCAGTGCACTGTACTTCTAAACAGTCTCCATTTGTGCTGTGAAGAGCAGAGCACATATACAAGCACTTTTTATTGAACTATCATGTTCACACTTAAATATTGTTTGTTACATGCCCAACTATCCTTCAAGGTGTTTGTGCAACACACACTGCAAGAATTCTGCTATTACTAGAAAGAAGAAGAATTTTCACCAGCAAATTGGATGTAAATTTAAGAAAGAAACTAGAAGGTTGCTACACTTCAATATAACTTTATATTGCGTTGAAACTTGCACCCTTCAGGAAGTAAATGAGAAACACCGGGAAAGTTTTGAAATGTTGTACTGCAGAGGGATGGAGAAAATCAGTTAGACGAATCATGTGAGAAGTGAGAATGTGTTACAAAAAGTCAAGGTGGAGAGGAATATCCTATAAACAATAAAAATAAGAAAGACTAACTGAATTGGTCACATCTTGCATATCAACTGCCTTCTAAAAAAACGTTACTAAAGAATGATAAAGGGAAGGATACAAGTGACAGGAAGACAAATAAGACATATGCAGCTTCTGAATAACCTTATGGGGTAAACAGGATACTCAAAACTGAAAGAGGGAATACTAGATTACACTCTGTGGAAAGCTCACTTTGGAAAAAGGCTATGGACCGATGTAAGTGAATGAATGAATGAATGACTAGAAAAAGAACCACAGCCCCTATTATACCGGTTATAAAACATTATGTACAACCAACTTTACTTGCCTAATTAAATCCAAGAAAATGTGAACACTAAGGTATAAAAAGCACTTACTTCAATTACAGCGTAACCACCACACAAAGAAGACTTTCTTTCGCACTGTATATTCATGACCAAACACTATACGCTTCGAAAAATGGTACCCTCGATAATCCTGTTTCATATTAAATGTACTACTTCGAAGTAGTTTACTTTAAAGTACAGACGGAAGCAATTACATATCGACAAGTTTACATCGAACATAAGAAAAGTATAACATAATGTGTTTACAATGTAAACTTTTCCCAATTCATTCACATACTATCGAAGACACCCTACAAGGAAGTGGCCTTGACGTTGTGTGGGAACTCATTACACAATACACACTCATCCAACACTGCAGACAATCATTAGTGGAATAAAACATTTATAAACTTACTTGTGGTAGCTTTAACAGTATACCAGCCGTCTGAATTAATTCACAACCTAATATTCTTAAATCAGCTTCTGTTTCTTGATCCAGTCCATCGTTTTGCGATGGAGTAGGACTAAGCTTGTCCTCAGGTAAAAGACAGTTTTTAAGAGTTAAAACAATTCTCCCGTATGGTTTTGTTACTGGTTTAACAGCCGAGGAACCGTGATTATCTTGCCTCGGTGTACCCATTTTTTTTAACGAATAAGCAGCACTTCTACCTACACAAGAACCTCTCCATTTAATCCACACACTCACACTTCCAAGATGTCCGAACTGCGTCGTTTATCCACAGTACAATGGCGTACCCACAGATCATGGCGTACGCATGGATAACATCTAACGTTTTGTCTGCGCACAGCCCTGGTAGCCAATATGGTGGACGCTTATGTATGTGACTGTCCTATGTTTGGTCCATTGAAATTAATTAAAACTGCGATAATCGTTATCACGATCGTTATTGTTAGACACTGTATCATTAGTTATGTTGCATCCATACCGCGTTGAATCATAATATAAATGTAGCTTATAAAAACTGCCTGAAAAATTGTGGTACAGTTCAAATATCTGGAAACACTAAAATATGAATGTTCCATGCCTGCGAGTTTCAGTCCAGAATTTGTTGTCTATCGGTCTGGTATCGAAAGACACAAACATTCAAATATGTGGAACTATAGTTTTGCCTTGTTGGTTTGTGTGTGTGAAACCTGGTGTCGTAACATTAAATGAACATATTCTGCGGGTTTTCAGGAAAAGACTGCGAAGAATGTTTGGGCCTAAGACGGAGGAAGTAAGGGAGACTGTGAAATTGCATAATTTGGAGGTGTGTGATTTGTACTCCTCACGAAAAATCTGGGTGATCAAATCAAGGACAATGCGATTGGTGGGGTACATAATATATATACGGCACAGGAATGATCTCAGAACCTCTTTTTACAAATTCTTGGCGGTCATAACATGATCTATAAAAACCAACTACAATTGCTTTTTGTTCCAAACCATAATTGCAAAGTAGTATCAATCCTGGAACTTAATTGTTTAAACTCATATTTAACAAAAATTCTTCGACCTTCAATGATTAACGACATGGTAAATGGGGAAAATACAGAACAAGGAATTTGATGTTAAAATGGAACTTAATAAAACAGTTTTACAATGTTTATTCCAACAACTGCACAGATACAAAACTATACATTCATATAGCAAGCCACCTAAAAGTTGCGACCTTTTTCAGCCATCTTCGGGAAGAAAAAGACATTAGCTAATAATCAGCCGAACATGTAGGAGGCTTGCTACATGACTGTTGTACCTAAATGTTGTGCAATTCCTGGAATAAATATGGGTAAAATTAATTTACTGCGTGGGATGTGGGTAATATTAAATAAATAAAACAGGTTTCAGGATTGTAGATTAGAATTGCATGCCTTTGTTTTGGTGATTTGAACATTCAGGTTTCCTTAAGTGTGTTTGTTGAAAAGGCACTGCTACAAAACTTCCTCTGCTCTTGAAAACCCAGGATTTTTAGGCGCATTCACAAAATTGCAAAAAGCAACTATCAGTTTCATCATATTTGGCCCCATGTAACAACTTGGGTACCAATGGAAAGATCATGAAATTTGATATCTGGGCATTTTTCAAAAATCTGTCAAGAAAATTCAAGTTTCTTAATCTGACAAGAATAATGGACACTTTACATAAAGACCAATATACATATTTGATCATAACTCACTCAATACTTCCTAGAATGTGAAATGTTTCAGGCAAAAGCTGTAGAGAAAATCAAAACACACATTTTATGTTCAGTAACTTTATAAATGTGCCATTTATGTGATAATGTGGAAAAATAATGTAGTGCTGGCAAGGTCACAGATGACAGTAAGGCACATGGTGCATTTCACACTGGGTACCTAAGGCTACAAACACACATGCTGAGAATATATAACATTAATTGCTTTTCTAGTGCAACAATGGTTGCACTAGTGCACCTCAGTGTTACAGTATATGTACATGGCTTGTCTTGTTGTCAAATATGTGAAGCAAGAGTTTGTTACAGTATTCTCCATTACAGCTCCGAGTACCATACCCAACAGAACACTGCACAAGGCAGAACTGTAGCTATAAAATAATCAAATTTGAAATATAATTTATTTCATTTAAAAAAGCCTACAGATAAAATGTCTTAGAGACAATAAGTTCCAGTCCTCACTTAGTATACATCTTGCATATTCTGTACATTAAATATGAGAATTTATATGATTACAAATTAGCATATTAGAGCATTGCTAGGTGCTGCATAGGCTGCATGATGGCACATGACAGACAACCTTAGGCATCGACACTCACCTGCAATAAAGAAGGAATAAGATGCATTACATATATGTATGTATGTGTATATATATATATATATATATATATCAGGCATTTACCAGAATCTTGAACTTATGTAGACTAGGCTGGCACTGCCTGTCTGACAGACTTTCAGAGAAATGGTTAAACAAATGGCCCTCCAGCCAACAACGATTCTTGAAGAGGTACAGCCCCAGTCTTCCTTAACTTTTGGCACTAAACAGAGAATAGTGGTCACTGTTGCACTTTGGCCATTTTATCCTTGAGGAAAGAGTCCATCACGTACAGGATAGGAGGCTGAGTGGATGCCCTGGAGTCAGTATGGTTGTGGTGGCGGCAGGAAAAGCTCACCTGACAAGGAACTGAACTGTAATCCTTGATCATTCCAGCCCACAGCCCATTCATTATATAGAGCGTGCGAAGTCTTAACATCTTAGCCAATGCCGACGTATTTCACAGTTTTGCTCCAATCCTTGCAATAAATGATAGGATAATTTTAAATAAGCAATTATGACTACCATCCACAGCCCTTCTGTTTTAACAAGTCAAAAAGATGCCATTAAAACCCCAGCAGGTGATCGGCATCATACCAATATCCCCCTTCATAATGAGACCAAAGTCATTATGCACAGAGGTATTTATATGGTTTCAAAAATATAAAGCCACAACAAATTTAGCTGAACATGCTCTGGCAATACATGCCACACCAATATTTTTGTACATGCTGCTGGGCACAGTTAATTGCCCTTAAATAAGCCTGTAACCTTGTATATTATTTTATCCTTCATTTGTTAATTTTTAAAGCCAAAATGGTATAAAATGGATCCTCATTACTTGTCAACTGGGACCAGATGCCACTGTGGATTTTCTGTCCATAAGAAATATATATATATACACACACACACAAACAAACACACACGGGTTAAAGATGGATGGGTTGGTGTGAACAGTGCTTTTCACAAATACACTGCATGCGTAATAGTGTATGAGGAGGAAGGTGGGAGAATATGGAGGATCCACACAAGATGAAAACCATTTTCTTCTGAAAAATCTGTGGCCCAAGTGTGGGGTTTTCACATATGGTTCCTCAAATGTTTGGCCCTGCTTATGTAGGGTAACAGATACTGGAAACTTGGAAAGCAGTAACTCCCCCCTGCATACATACACACACAACAGAATAACAATTATAATGTTTCCAGACTATCTGTTCAATATAACATACCGAACACATTTCCATATTCATGTCTGGAGAAGGAACACAGATATTGACCAAGATGAATATCAAAAATCTAATTGCATGTCAGATGAGGTATCCAATGAATATGGAAGGAAAAACTACATTCTTTGCTGCAGGTGGGGTGAGGGGACTCTGGACATTCTCATATACCCCAAGGGGACACATGGAAGAATTGAGAAATACACAAATTCTGGTTGCAGATGTCAAGAGAAAGAATACTTGCAACATTAGTGTAGGCTGCAGGATAATATTAAAATCAAATGTACATAAATAGGGGTGGGTGGATGGGTGTGGACTTGAAGTGACAGTGCTGTATCTTCAGCAGAGAAGTTCTGGATCAGCTGAACGTCTACCAACTGCTGAAGGCACTCTCTGAATTGTGGCCAGGTATGAGTGGTTTACCTGGTCCATCCCCCATGAGAGGTAGTCTGGACGCGTAGCTGCCTGATACTCTTCCACTAGCTCTTGGACAACTTCACGGGAATGGTCCAGCTCTTCCAGGTTGTCCTTAAACATGGTCTCTTTACGGAACTGCTCAAGAAATGCCTCTCGTTTCCGCAGTTTGTCATACTGTTGCAGGGCACGATCAAACAGCTGTGTATGACACACAATCCACGTTAGTATAAGATGGCATGTTCACTCAGTGATGTAAGGTCAAGATGGTGTACTGTCAGGGATGTCAGTCTACATGTCCTTCATATTTTGCTCTCTGACAAGCCAATGACTTCACAGAGAAGTACAGCTGAACTCGGTTATAATGACCTCAGATAGCGCAACAACTTGCTAATAGCATTAAACATTCAATTGTACCAACTAACTGCCCATTAAAAAAACTTCTTTTGCCTTGCTTAGTACAACAAACAAAACAGCATCTACCTCAGATATAACAACAACGCCAGTCAACCAATATAATTTTCCAAGCAACAGGCTATTTTGAGAATTCAACCCTTTCCTCATTCTTCAGAGGTCTTTCAAGTAGCTACATATATTCCAGACCTGGAAAATGACAATTGTAATGGAAATTCACTTTGTGTGTAAAGTTGCCCTCTACATTTATATTCTTGCAGTTAAGAGGAGGCATGATAACACAACTACAGTCATGTATAAAAGAAAGGTTTTGAGCACCGAAGTAAAAGTGAAAGTGATACAACAAATAGAAAAAAAAAAACCTCATGTCAGGAATTTGGTCTTGTAAATTCTAAAGTGTAAATGATTTGGACAAACAGAAACAAACTTATTAGTGCAACTGAACAGACTGGATTGAGAGTAAAGCAATTTCGAAAGCCTGAATGAAGTGGCATTGAAGAGGCGCTGCTTAAGTGGTTAAAGCAAGAGAGAAGTGAAAATGTCCTAGTGAGTGGTCCTCTTCTCATGATAACTTTTCTTCTTCTAAATTTAATTTTAAGTTAATGTATTTTTAGAGTAAACTCGTATGGAAATTTACAATTATAGAAGAGTAGTTTTTATTATTTCTAAATTTTAATTGTAATTTAAATTTGAAATAGATAATTGTGCTAACATTAAGTAATACACCTGAAGGCCTGTATTTTGTCTTGAAATGTTCTTCCTTCACTCTTACCATGCACCTCGCTTAGGGCAATACTCGTTTATAAGGACACAACTTGTTTGGTCCCTTTGATGACACAGTGACCAAGTTCAACTGCGTTATTTTGGGTTTTGCATCTTTAATAAACTGGGGGTACTGATGATTTTTATCACTAAGATGTAGCTCTTAATTAGCCGTACTTGATTTACCATGGTTACACATACTTGCAAAATGAAAAAAAAATCTGTGACAGTGTCTGAAATTTGGTGGTGAAAGGCTTGTATCCCATTATTATCTGTAATCTCACTCATACCAACTACAACATAAAATTAATCTACATAAGAGATGTCTTTTTAAAGTCACTTTTGTATGGAAAAGTGTCGAACTCTTGCCACCTGTTCTCATGCAGTAACTACTGAGAGAGATGTCAAAGAATGTAAACAACAAAGATGTTACTACTAAGCACATGATCATAACGACAGTATATTCATACATTGATTTTACCCCATTGCCTCCAGCAATGGAGTAAAATCAGAAGTCATCCAGCAGCAGATATAAAAAGTTTTAAATGTCTCTACATATATAATTAATAAGTTTCACCCTTTTGTAGGCCACGAAGGCCGTTAGGGAGAGTTCAGGTATAGCTCTACTCTATTTTTGACCTCGGCACTAGAAGGGGGTGAGGGGTCAGCGTCACGCACCGGCTGCACCTTACCCCCGGGTAAGACCCGGTACCCATTGTACAGGAGGCTGGGTGGGCCTCACGGCTGGTCTGGA
>JGI24700J35501_10930057_pt1 | contig 11230 bp, 10 predicted proteins | sample TergutTh196P1_FD_35501 | JGI IMG/M metagenome (IMG submission 35501) | reverse complement strand
AGCTGTGTGCTTTACATTGTGTGACTAGAATCCAAACTCGGCATTCTGACTAATTCGACTTACACACTTCGGACGATATATTTCGGACATTTCAGTGATTGAATTTCGTAAAGCAAACTTATTTTGGTGTTGGTACATTTATGTGGCAGAGACCAGAATATGACTAGACATAAGGACTCCTTTCGGAATGGGTTAGTTACTAGTTGGTTACTAGATGTTAATTTAGATACTGCGTTACAGGTTAGGTATGACACGACACTTCTTATTAATTTTTGTTCCAAAATTTCTCTTGAAATCCAAAGTTCTCGCTAGAGTTCGTAAGACGTGGTGCCAGAATTTGAGAGGAACAGTGTGCTATGTACTTTGACAACATAATTATTCGGAATGTCTGCAAAGTCCATAGTCTAAGATGGGCAAATATTAATAAAAGAATTATGTAACATTTGTCCTTATATTTTATGTACTGTTTTAAGTATATTTTTTATAATTGTCCTAAATGCTTGTTTATGTGCTGGTGGAATTTATTTATGTATTAGCTCATTAAGTCATAAATTAATACGCTCTATAGTTCAACGAGGACTTATCAGCACCCCCTCGTACTCGTAGAACTGCATACAGTTGAGGCATACTCAAGTTTGGGTATAACTAGAGTTAAGGACAATACTGAAAAAAATCTAAAGAGTAGAAAACAAATAGATTATACTTTACATGAAACATTCTTGTTCGCGTAGCAAACACGATATATATAAATATTCACAATTACAACAATCTCAGTCGTAGCCTAAATAGTTCTATTTATAAGGCAACTAGTTTCGACCGTAAACTCGGGTTACCATCAGGCCATGACGCAAGAATATGAAACATACATGGAAACCAGAAGCATAAGTTGGAGATCAGCCCCCTTTACGTAAAAAATATATTAAAAATGTATGCAAAATGTATAAGTAAAAAGTTTCAAAAAAGCCTAAGGATGTTTAAAAATTAATAACTGTTTTATTTAAAACACAGTATTAAAACTGACTGCATACTTTCCGTGGGGCGGAGGTGATGGTTTGTTTCTTCAACAGTGACGTTTCGTACAATCTTATTAAGTACTCGAATGCTGCGCGCCACCGGTGTCTTACGTTAATCCCGATTTATTGTCTTGTAATGTGTAGAATTCAATTATTATTTGTGGTAAAGTTATGTAGTGGAGATAAATCCTAATAGATTTTTGTATATGTTATCAACGTTCCATAAGCATTATATTAAATTCATTGTATTGTGGATCATTATATTTTTATCGGGGTTGTCTGTGGAACCGGTGTGTGTTTTGTTACTAGTTGTTTAGAGTTGACTGCTACTGTTCTTGTATCATGGCCTGATGGTGACCCGAGTTTAGGGTCGAAACTAGTTGCCATACAAATAGAACTATTTACAAGTGAGTTGGTTATGACTGTGAATATTTATAGATATTGAATAGGTTATAGTTCGTATTAAGCCCAGCACCCTTACGGATTGGGAGAAAAGTCTACATATGCGTGGAAATGTAGTTTTGAATCGTGTTGTACCGCAAGGTCTTTGATACTGTCGGTACGGGTTATAGGAGAGTCCCATAATTTCATTCATACGTATAACAGAGAACATCTGTTTCCCTAGTGACAGCAACAACCCCAGTTGTGGTACTGTATAATTCCAAGAAGTCTGCAGTACACCAACCTAGTATACATTCAGTATCAGATCGGAGCAAATACAATCGTCAACGGAATTTATTGCACAGATATTTTAACGTAATCAGCAAATAATAAATATTTAGCGGGCTATTTAAATTAGAAAGGTTGTTAATAAATACATCAAGAAAAAAAGGTCCTAAAACAGATCCTTGTGGGACGCCCGAAAGAACTTCGACAGGTAACGAAAATATGTCTAAAATGCGTACAGAAGATTAACGATTAGTAAGGTAGCTACGAAACCAGTTTACGTAACCGTCAGAAAGTCCATGAGCACAAAGTTTGTGAAGTAAAACAGGATGCGAGACAGTATCAGATGCACTGCTAAGGATAGAATCAACTTGAAGTTGAGAACTTATTGGAGGAGAAATGAAATTAAGATAGGTTATCAAATTAGTTGTTGTAGATTTGGTTCTTTGAAAAGCCACGTTGGCTGGGATTCAATTTATGTTTGAAATAATGTAGCATGTGATCGACAATAAATTCAAACCCCACGGAAAAGTTATTTAAAAGAAAAATCGGTCTGTAATTACTAACGGGAAAACTGTTAATGTTTTACTTATTATTATTATTTTTTTCTGGTAAATATGAATTATCAAGCTCCAAATTCCGCAACTTTCTCCAAGCTCCCGTTACTTCCTCCCCCTTGCAGCCCTGTTCTCAAACGCCCTCCATTTATAACACGTTCTTCCCGTAATACGAAAGACTAATCTTCATACCCATACAAACTAATCTCCTTTCTCTTTGTATGTTAGTCTACGTTTTAACACAGTTGGAGGGAAGGCGAAAGTTTAACTGAACGTTAGCAAGAATTCCCCCGAATTTAAACAGCTTTAAGTTTTCTTTGTGAGCATATAATTGTATTCCGTTACTCTGTTCCCCTGATAGGAAACCATAAACTTATCCGTGGTCAGGGGCGTGAGACAGAAGAATATACTGTACGGCAGTGCATGTCAGGATAGGCAGTAAATAAAATAAAAATGATGTACTGAAGTAAGAAAGCAGACCAATGCTTTTAGGCGAAGAGGTGGCACTTCTGTAGTAATATTCGCTCCCATCCTCTGCCACTCGTCTTGTACGACATGCTGTAAACACGCTACAGGTGCCTTTAAGATTGCAATCTGACTCCACACATGCACAACGGTGCATCCTCTTAATGAAGAGGAACGTCCAAAAAATTTTCATTTCCATCAAAGGCTCGACGTTTATTTCACACTTATTCTTTGCGATTACCGTACTTGATCTACACTATAGCTACTTGAAGAAGTAAATATTTATAAACAGGCGTATGATTATAATATATGAACATCGCCGCGGACCGGACAGAACTTTTGCTGTAACCTGCCCAGTGAATTCCTGCAACATGAACCATAAGCCTTCTATTCTGAACATAGTTTAGATTAACCGGTTCTCAGCAGAATGGCCAAATGCGAGGACACTTGGCATTACGACACACAGACCTGATAAACTGGACAGCTATAGTGGTCTATACCATTCCTTTCACCAGCGGAGATTCGCCTCATAATTTGAAGGTTACTTTTCTTGTCAACAACGTGAATATATTTGTGTCTCCTTTTGGGAGAAGCTACATGTTCGAGTCATGTTCCAGGATTTCCTTTTTTACACAAGACGACAACTTCCTTCACATTCCTTGTTCACAAACTTTCTTGCAACTTGGAAGACAAGGAAATAGCATCGTGTGTCATTTCGCCTCTCTGTCGTATACCTTTCTAGGTTTCGTTAAGTACTGAACGCAAGCGACGAGGAACAAAAATATATCTGCGAATTAAATATCAACATCATTTTGTCTAGACATTGCAAACATGACGAGAGCGAATATTTTGTTTATTAACCACACTATCAACTTCACTTTAAGTTCCGCTAATTCTCTTCTAGAAGGAACCAGGCATCACGAGACCACCACATAACTTGCAAAGGTATTCGAACCGCTAAGCTCTTGGACGTGGCACATACGCTCCAGTTTTAGGAACGCGACTCATCGCAGACCGAAATTGCCGGAAGCGTTACAAGGAAGTTACGAATTAAAAAGGAACACAGCAGAACGCTGCTCACACACACCTGTCTTCTGAAAGTAGGGGGTGAAACTGTAACGAGTCATGGAGTCGAATGTCATGATGCAAATATCTGACCTCTTCGTACGAAGTTCTGGCACTCCCAACACAAAATATTAACACCGTTCCAAACAGCAAACCGACAGACAGAGTAAGGGCGTCTAGCGCAATTTTGAGGTGACATAGCACAGAACTATAAAAGCAGTAAGCCTGTAGGTTGAACAACATTTCGAATTTGTCTACCCGTGCCCTCGTGTTACAGTATCATGGAAAGGGATTACTGTCTCCTGAATCCTGTATGCATTCTTTTTTTATAGTGTGTTATTATTTAAGGACGCCCTCAAGGGCTGAGATTAAACATACAGGATCGGTGATGAATGAATTAGCATCAGGCACTAGCTGAATGATTATGACTCAGGGGGGAAAAAAAACATGTTTCAGCACCGTTTTGTCAACCACAAATGCCCAAGAGGCCACAAGGATTGGCACGCGATTGAACCCGTATGTCCGCAGTGACAGGCCGGCGAATAACTGCCTGAGCAACAGCAGGACTTACATGTATGTATTCTTATGAAACACGTAATTTCCGAAATACCAGATTTGTCTGTATATAATTCCATAATCCTTAATCACCTATGGAAAAATGCCAGAGTAACTTTCGTGTATTAATTCCCAGTTTCTTAACATGGTGCAGCAAACGTCCATATCCTACTGAAGTCCCCAGCATAATAGGATCAAAGAAACCTAACTTAAAAACTTGTCAATCATGATATGGTGAGCTGCAAGTCATTCCTCTGGGTTCTGGCAGCCCAGTAACTGGACACAAAAACACAACAAATTTCGCAAAAATATGGCTAAGACATTTTGCATGGCCAATTGTCCCAAATCATGGACATACACTACATAAAAGATTTGAAACTGAAAGAGTAATAATAAATAAACACTTTTCTGGACAGTACAGTCAAATAATACGGTTAAGCCCGAAGTACACTACACCAAAGGAAAGTACTGAAACCTTTTCCTAACTGGCAGGTTCTGTTCAACTTAGCAGAAATAACGTGTGACAAGAGGTGATCCCATCGTTACACTCTACATTTGCTATCATTAATAATACCAACATGACATGCGAGCAAACTTTTGAGGTGGGATCCATACTAGAGTAATTCTAAGTCCATTCTTGAAATTTTGTGGTAATGGTTTAAAGATTTATTAGATCAAATGAACAGGCTAAACTGCTGTGGTTGCAAAAATACAAGTCAAATGAATGTAAATGCTATGCAAAATACAAGTTGTGATAACAGCAGTATTTTCAGGAACAAGGAAAAGAGATATCTGAAACACAAAATTAATGAATTTGAAACAGTCAGTACCGAAATATCGAGGCCTGAAAAGGTGATAACCTTTGAGTTTTTTTTGTAACGGCTAAAAAAGACAATCTGCTTGCACATTCCTACAGAATTTTTAATATACCCAGGGAAAAACACTTCTGTGAGCTACATCAGATGCATTAGGTGCTGGCCTATGCTGTTTAAGTTAATTCATTTAGTACAATCATAAATGCCATGCATGGTAACAGAGATGCTCATTTCAGATCTTGGTAATAAGTCTTACACTTGTCGCATACTATTGTGTGTGATGTATTACACAACACCTTTCAATTAACAACAACAACAACAACAACGAGGGCTACATATTTCAGCTTTTCACTGTCATCAGGTCCCAAATATCAAATGCACAGAAGTAATATGTAAAACATTCTGCTTCAGTAATACCCAGAATATAACAAATATAATGATTTCCACAGTTCTAGCATTGTGGAGACATGCATGCAATAGATATTATTTCAATAACAATGCCCACAAAAGAACTTACAAAATAATATGTGCAGTAACGTTAATTTAAAAAAATAATGGAAAGGAATAAACCCAAATTTATTTCAGTACACTTAGCACTGCACAAAATCAATACAATCTCCAATTCCACCATCAATGTGAAACACTAAAAAGGGTTACGAATCTATATAGCACTCATGTAATAAGAATGCCAATAAAATACTATTATTACCAACATATCAGTGACACAAGAGTTAAAAATTGAGGAGTCCTCCCCTACCTAAAGGATAACAATAATATTTGATGTTGTACATCTTCCATGCTACAGTCTAATACACACAGATTATGCCACCAACTAGTTGCACATGTAGGAGCTTAGTATGGTAAATATAAAAACCCTGCGTAAATAGTTGGTAGTGAAATTTGTGTGGATAGCAGTAAGTCTTGCCAGTTTTGGCGCGGCATCTTTCCAGCTAGTATGCTCATACCCTTTACCAGATACATGGGACAATGGACCTTTACCACATGTGATGTCCTGCAATTCTCATTGCATCGGCAAAGAATATCCCTAATAAATTTAGATTCCAATTACAAATTTAAAAAAAAAAAAAAACCTCTACGACAGTTTAAACACATATATTTTGCAACAATTACACACAGCATACCACTGAAACCACACTCCAAAAGAAGACAGCATATTATACAACACCATATACGACTGATGAACTACCTGAATACATAATAAAATCAGTTATCCTCCATAATGCAACATCACATAAAGAAACTGTTGGATTCAGCAGGACTGCTGCATGTCACTTGGCAAGATCAAAACTGGAAGTGATAAAGCATTTTCTGGGGACAGAATCACTTTTAACAGATTGTGGCCACCTAGACTCCCAAATCTAACATCCCGTGACCTAATTTGTATGTGTTCTTAAAGCAAAATCCAAGAAGCAGCTGACAGTAATCACTGAAAATCCTAGAGGTAACATCTTGATGGTAACCCTTACAAATGTCCCTCAATACATCATCAAAAGGAAAGATGAAAATATAGCCAACCAGGAACATACCCAGCATTTGTGAACACTCACTTATCTTCCATGTTCAGTGAGACATGGAATACAGTGTTTATAACTTTGGTACATTTTGAAATGGGGCAATCTGCACGTAGCGAGACGCATTTATACATTTCTGAAAATTCAAAAAAGTTGCTGCCATTGAATCACATCAAAACAGGTACTGGCAGAAGTACTGAAAAGCGGCAAGAAACGAGCAATAATCATAATCACATAAACTAGAAAACTGAAAATAGAAGTAATTTAAGAATATCATCCATTTTACCAACTTCCAGTAATACTGTGGAGAATTACTGCATACTGACTTGTTATTTTGCTCTGAATTTTATATTACTTAAAGTCACAAGTTAAGATATCAGTTGAATTCTAAATGAAATAAGTAAAGTAACACTGTGGTACAAGATCTAATACTACAATCATGAATAACAAATAATAAGAATAACTTAAAAATTAAATTAAAAGGACATTTTGTTTTGCCACAATACAGCCATTACAAATTTTAACAACAAAACTTTACATTACCAAAAATTCTTCTGTAAGATACAGTGAAGAACTAAAAACTGACATTCAGGCATAGCACGAAATTTATGCAAAATACTACTCAAAAAATACACTATGCTAGAGTTTAAAGAAGTTACACAAAACACTGACTTTCTAAGCCAATACTTTGTACAGGGTTTGTGCTTGATCACATTACATAATTAATACTGCGCATGCCTTTGGTGCTCTGGCTCCAAATGACAAAAACACATGTCAGCAGATCAAAAGTTGAATCCCCTTATTTCTGAACAATACAACACAGTTTTACAAAAAATAATGACCTTCAGTTTCAGACAAATGTAATGTCTCCCAACATCACCTAACAGCTCCAGTTAACTACATGTGTTTTTCCCTGTGCAACTAAGATACAGCAAAAATACCCAAACAAGGAGCCTGCTTCCTTTTCTTTGCCATTTGCAAAAGCTATGTAAAATGAACACATAACACAGAAAATTATGAATGCCTGTCACCTTGTAGAATTCAGCACAAGAACAACTACCATATTGTAAAGAAGTTCAGTATTTTGGGGTTAACAATAAAAATTTTCAAGCAAGTTTAATTTCGGTCCACAATGAAAATGTATGCAAATTAACACCCAGTTGTACATGAGTATAACTAATACTTCATTTTTCTCAGATATGCAATAATAAACTTGCATTTAAATAAATAAGTAAATGTCACGGCCACTTAGATATTTAAAATTGCAAATAATTAATTAATTTGGCAATTATGTATGCTCAAACCACAGTACACTTTTCCAGTATTGTTTCTCAAAGAGCCTGTCAGTGGAACATGAGTGGACAGCGTGACCACTGTATGTTGAAACTTAACCACTTTAATGATTTCTGAAATGAGAACCAAATGTTTGGAATACAACACCAATAATTATTTAAGCTAAGACAGCAGCAAGTCTATTATGCATGTGTCAAGGGTACATGATATGGCCCCTAATTACCTACAGACACCCTCTTTCACTTTATTACAAGGTTTGAAGAGGGAAAAATGTATCAATACGCATTATAAAATCATCACTCCACGTTTCTGTGCCCAATTCCAACAATTATAGTGGCCATAAAAATGCAAGTGAATGCATTTACATCTGTTTCTGACATTTCGCAAAAATGTCACCAGCAACCAGAATCTTCAGACAGTCCTGCCCATTGTAACAATAGCCTCTGCTTTATATGTTATGATAAACGCACGCTGGCACTAAAAGAACAATACTATCACAGGACTCTAAAAAAGGTGTATGTGCACTCATCACAGATCTGAAGGAGTGGCAGATCTCTTAAATTCCCAAATTTAGGATTGTCCTCACACAAGTGTACCTCATGAATCTCATATTGGTAACATCACCACTTTTCACATAAAATTAAACATCACTCACATCAGACTACCCTTACTTCTACATTTAACAAGCACTGTAAATTGCAGTGAAGTTTAGGAAAATAATTTAAACAGACCTATTACAGTCTCAAATTAGTCGGACATAACAATATCAACACTCCAAGATGCATACAGCTTGTCAATGGCTATAACAAGAATGTGCTTTTATCAACCCTCTTAACATCAAACCCTTCTGTTAAAGTGAATTCCGACAGTTGCGGTCTTAAGCGACTAACCGACTACATTCATTCCAACCTAACTTAAAACCATGCTTACTGACTTCTTGTGGCCATGTGACTAGCTACGGTTATGTACCAGTAAAATGAAAGTGTGTGGCAATATACTTCAACATACACACACACACACACAAATACTTATTTTTAAAATATGAACGTCTGTACTCACCTCTGTCAAATTTCTTTCCTTCTGGATCAATATCCTTCACATTAAAAATATCTTCAAATAACACACCCGCCATTTCAAACCGGTACCAAAATTGCAACTAACCTGTCGGAAGTACACAAAGAAATCAATTTATCCACACTTTCTTGATATATTAACTGATAACTTTAGAAGAAAAATTAATTCACTATTATCACCAATAAAGTATATTTTAAATATCTGTCGAAAATATTTTACGATATTTCTTTATTTTGTTCTCAAGAATATAGAGCGTATAGTAATCTCATTAGTTGTCCAGTAATAACATGGCGGCTATTCCGCCTCGTAAAATTCCCACACAAACCAAAATATCGAAACCACATTTATCTCCGTTACAGATATTGTTGCAGATGGGCTTTCCTAAGCACAGAGCGTAAGCTTTTCTTAATACGTTGCAACATACGCCGTCGATAGATTTCGCTAAGTACTTTACATTAAAATCCTAACCTAGTTTCCCATAACCATCCTTTCGTTCGGGATCTCGTAAATTTCATGTTTATTCCGTGGACGCTGACATTAGACATGCTCAGGTGGTTTAGACTCAGATGATACGAAGGTGTTGTTAAGTGTAATTTCGTTTTGCTAAGCAGGCAGATTTAAGGCTTGGTTTAGTGTATGTGGTGACTGGTGTGCATGTATAAAGATTGAGCCGCCCAGTGAATTCACGATTTTGCTGTGTGTCAGTTATTTTGGCCTCCCGAAATATGAAATTAACACATCGAGTTTTATTTACAAGTGCTCTGAATAAAAGGCTTACTTCCATTGGAATAACAAACGAAATTTGTTTCAGAGAGAAGGCCTTGGCTGCCACAGGAAACAGAGGTGTAATGCTTGCATCAGATTGGTTATTAGCGCATGTAAATGATCCAACTTTAGATGACAACTGTCCTCGTGAATACATCTTGTATGCATGCCCAACTGGTCCATTCCTAGAACAATTGCAAGCATTTTGGCAAAGATCTTTGTCTCAGTGTGGTTGGAATGGTGCTCACAACTTTATGCCTCATATCACATTAGTTTCATTCTTTAAGGTAAATGATAAACAGTGATGTAAAGCTTATTTTAAAGTTACATGCCAGTGAAATGTCATGTTGACAGTTAATACAAAGTTTGCTGTTGATATGACACAAATGTCAGTTAGGAACAAGGTTAGCACCCCCATGATAGATCTGTAACAGGAAACGTGGAGTGACAGCTATTAAAAGTGGTACACTTTTAGTTTGTCATTCTGAATTTAAATTACATGTAATATGAACAATTCAGTGACCAGAAACTACAGGCTTGCAATAAAACTTCCATGTATTCAACATAGTATGTGTGTGATGGATTCTGAACACTAGTAGCTGGCCATTTATCCCATCCAACACGTGTATTTTCTCGTTCCTTATAAATATTCATATATATGCACATGAATTGAAGTACACATCACATTAAAGTCCATAAGACACTAGATGTTAAGTATGGTACTGCTTTGTTGAAGGTATTTTAGGATGTTAGCCACCTATTCAGGAAAATGCTAAGGTGATAATTTAAAATGGATTAGAAACTACTACTTCCTATTGTCAATTGATATTAAAGCCAATGTTTAAAAAATGACCTGCCGTCCACATTTCATTACATGACTTATCTTGTGTTAATAATGATCCATTGTTAACAAGCAGTAAAACTGTACCCACAAACAAGAATTTAAGTAGGCTTGAAATATTCACAGTTAGACCTATGCAAGAAAGCACATACATGTACAAACACTATGTTATTTCACAGGCACCTGATGACTGTGCCCAACAGCTGGCCAGAACACTGAAGCATGTTGTTGAATTACAGCGTGTGAATGTATGTGAGACACTGAGATTAGAAGCCTATATTTCACAGAATTTTATGGGTTTCTTTGTTGCTGAAGAAAATGCAGATCTGCTTAAGAGGATAGCAATGCAATACGTGAAAGAAGTATCAAATGCAAGTGAGTTGGTAAATGCCTTCAGATAGGGTTACTGGTACTTCTGTGCATGGGTTGTGGGAGAAATGTGGAAGGAAGCAATTAGGTACCTTAAACTATTAATAGATGGTAGTGACTGAATCTGATGTGTTGGTGAGTTGCCTGGTTTGTATTTGGAAGGGCAGAACCCTGATTCCGACTTTCTCAGTTACCTCCTATTCATTTGTGGAAATAAAAC
>JGI24700J35501_10930058_pt1 | contig 11233 bp, 8 predicted proteins | sample TergutTh196P1_FD_35501 | JGI IMG/M metagenome (IMG submission 35501) | reverse complement strand
GTACTGTGGGTCCGAACTGGGCACCACAGACAGATGCGAACTGGTGCTCACGGTGACGAGCGGTGGGTGACAGTGTTCGGCTGTATTACCGGCTGTTCTGACGCGCGATTATCTTGACTTCCGCATTTATCCCCAGGGAGATACACAGACAGACGGAAAGAGAGACAGACAGGTAGACAGATGGATGGATGCGTGGCCGGATGGATGGTGGAGTGAGTCACACACTGGTTACCATGGCAACCATTGCTACTGCGCTGTGTTCTCTGAGAGGTACGCGTTTTTGGCGAAGAAACAGTTACGTTTGAGAGAGTCTCTGTTCACTGCGAGGTGCGGGCTGGCGCAGACAGAATAACTGAGCATCGCGCGTATAACAAACACAGAACACTCAGATTGGTGAAATTAACGCGTAGGTTGTGTAGAATAAATAAACAAGCAATGTTAGGACCGTGGAGCAGCGCGTGGATAATATGCGGACACTGATATTCCTTCCCGTTCTCACTTAATCGCCATGCACAATTATCTTACCGCTTGATTCTGCGCTTTACAATCTGCTGCTGCAGTAGTGTGCAGCAGTTAAGTACCTTCAGAGAAAAGTCAGTCAAACAACAAGGAAGACAACAAGAACACTGAAGGTAAATATTTGGAGAAGGTCTGAATGGAGAGGTAAAGTAAATAAACCTCCTGACAAGTCTAACCTGAGCCATACGAAACGGTTTAGTACGGAATGTTACCGAGTTGGATCAGCTGACTTCCAGCTGACTGCTGACTGCTGCATGCTCAGGACGACAGCCAAGTGCACGCACACACCAGAGGCCACAACACGGTGTGAAGGTGCTTTACTGAGTGCCACGACGTGTCAATGTTTGCCGGACGGATGCATGCTATGGCCCTACGGAAACCGATGCGCTCCGGCCGCTTTATCGCTAAGAAAGAATGTCAGGTGACGGGGTGTCTCAATGAACCTCGCAGTCAATTTTGATTTGATGAGGAAACAAAATCTCGCCTCTGACAGGAATCGAATTCTAGTCTTTCAGACCACACTGTTACTGCTGACTGAGCTAGCGCAGCTGACAACACGTAAGCACCTACCTGCCGAATGACTGCTGACATACTGACTGAGCTATCGCAGCTGACAATACGTAAGAACCTACATATCGAATGACTGCTGACATACTGACTGAGCTATCGCAGCCGACAACACGAATGAACCTACCTGCCTAATGACTGCTGATATACTGACTGAGCTATCGCAGTTGACAATATGTAAGAACCTAACTATCGAATGACTACTGACATACTGACTGAGCTACTGTAACTGACAATACCAAGAACCTATCTGCTGAATGACTGCTGACATACTGACTGACTGACGTATAACAGCTGACAAAACATAAGAATCTTTTTGTTGTATGACTGCTGGCATACTGACAGAGCTATCGTAGCTGACAATACACAAGAACCTATCTGCTGAATGACTGCTGACATACTGACTGAGCTATCGCAGCTGACAACACATAAGAAACTTTCAGTAGTGTGACTGCTGACATACTGACTGAGCTATCGCAGCTGACAATACATAAGAAACTTTCAGTAGTGTGACTACTGACAAACTGAGCTATCGCAGCTGACAGTACATAAGAAACTTTCAGTAGTATGACTGTTGACGTACTGACTGAGCTATCGCAGCTGACAATACATAAGAAACTTTCAGTAGTATGACTGCTGACATGCTGACTGAGCTATCGCAGCTGACAATACAATTAGTCTACATGTTTTCAGTACGTTTTCTGACAGATCTTGCACAGGTTTTTACAGACTGCCAGGTAGGTGCAGATGCTCCACATTTCACCCGATCAGCTCATTCTGCTAACAGTCACATCCCTCATAACACGACGAGGCATGAGACAGTTCGCACAGACGCTCCACCATTAAACAAATGTTATGTTGAGGGATACAAAGTCGGGCCCTCACGTGGACGGAGTAACCGACCACTACTGCAACGCCCGCGGAACATGGGTTAAGCTGTAATGTTCGGCGTCGTGTGCGACAGTCCTGTTTTAGCTGGGCAGCGTGTACATGAAAACGAGGCGTTGGGTCGACGGGCGGGGAAGGTGCGGGGCTGAGCGGGGTTCGGAACATAACGGGGTGCGCGAGAAAAAATCACCGGTTGCCTAGCAACGCGAGGACTAGGGCTCATTCCCGCGAAATTCAATAGCGCGAGGAACAACTTTACTGCTATAGGAGTTGTTGCCATAGCAACCACTGGGGGAAGTCCCGCAAATAGTTCCAGGGGTTGCCGCCAGTTCGGTGTTTGGTCTGCTATCGGAATCGAGAGAGAGCAAGCTAGCAGCTTACTGTAGTCAGTCAGGCAGTCACACTACCATTCATTCAGTTAGTCAATTAAAGGCTTTTAATTCTACCAGTCAGACGTCTACATAACAGGCAGTAGCTTTCAGTCAGTCACTTCCACTCATTTAGACAGTATTCAGTCGATCTGTTAATTGGACCAGTCACAGAATAATCAGTCATCAGTCACTTGCTGTCTAGTCACTATAATACTCAGCCAGTCTGTCAGGCAGGCACTCGCTTAGCCAATCACTAACATCAGTCACCACACAGTATCATGTAGCCAAACCACATGACTTCTTCCAAACAGCAACTGCAATCTGCAGTGTGCACGAATAGCCTGAAGGCTAAAATTAATAATAATAATAATAATATTTATTAACTGCAATTGGGTTATCACCCGGTGGCAGTGGTTATATTACATGTACACAAATGTGGAAAGAGAAAAAAGAGAAAGATAAAAAAGTAACTAAGAAAAAATAAAGTAACTAAGAAAAAACTAAGAAAAAAAGTAACTAAGAAAAAAAGTAACTAAGGAAAAAAAAGTAACTAAGAAAAAAAGTAACTAAGGAAAAAAAAAGTAATCTTCAGCAATCTTCCATCTCGCCCACCATCATAACTTCACCAATGCTTCCTGTCTCTTACAATCACCAACTCACCATCGCTCGACACTCCGTAGCCTGCACCTAGGTTATCACCGCCTGTAAGATCTCCGACAGCCTGACCAGCTCGTGCATGACAACCTCTCCGTCCAAGGAGTGACTGTATCGCCGACCTGGGACTTCGAAGGACGCACAAAATAATGATAACGTGACCAAACTGCAAGAAAACATGACGAAGTATCACCCAGTGCAGCTGCAGATGTACTGTTGCAACAAATATGGGACAGCACTAAGAGACAGACAAATGGTCTTATCCATGCTGTCGAGGTCAAGCTGTTCCCATGAGTCGCGGACAGTACCTACTACGCCAATTCAGCTATGATAGTTGACTTGCGACAATCTGGTGGGTCTGATCTTCGGCTTCACAGTGTACAGCTTCTCTGCTAGTCCTCAGTATGGCACATTTTGCTGCTAGAGTTGAGCAGGCTGGCGTAGCGGTAGCGCCCTAGACTTGCATTGGACCTCCGCATTACCCCGTTATAGTTCTTCCTCAGTCTCTCCAGTCAATGCTAAGAGAGTACCTTGACATATTCCACTAAAATCCAGGTGAAATTCCTTAATACCGACACTATAAAATCTCTGTAGTGGAAACAAGTAACCAAACAGTCAGTATGCTAAGGGAAGTCGGCCCTGTACACGTCATGAAGCCTTGCATGGGGCATGAGTGTAATCTCCATACATTCTCAACTCGGCCGCTTTACTCACAGGGAATGAGACCACAGTGCCCATCGAATTGGGGGACTGGTTGGGCTCCTGAGCTAGTGGAGGATTCGGAGAACAGAAAAATTACTTTCCCCTGCCTAAAATCGAACCCCGGACCGTCATATCCGCAGCCTAAACACTACACTATCTGGGCTATACTGGCTCCAATGCGTCAGACTATGGCGTTCGAACTGTGTCTTCTTTTAAGTAGGAAATAATTTTGTAAATCACTGGAAGTTACATAAATGTCGCTACAGGCAGATTATATCTATCCAGCGCCTCGGCAGCAGCAGACGGGTCAGGAAGTGACCGCAGTTGGTTCCATTAGTCAGTCGGTCAGTACCAGATCCCTCAGAACCTATTGCGGCACTCTCGGAGCTCAGGGAGCCACCGATTAATCGATTCATTGACGAATGGCTCAGTCACTCATACCGGACACGGTCTATGGCCTGGACACTTGTTGACGCCTTAATACAGCGCGCTACAACTCCACTAAAATTAAAACTCTTTCACAAATTCTTAAACAAAAATAAGCCCTCGAAAAAGGGGAATAAAATCGCACTGCTGACAGCAAAGCCATCACACAGCCTCCCCGAACATTAACACTTCAAAGTCCTGTCGTTACTTCATGCCACCAAATCTAATACTAAAAGAATTCTAGGTTCTGCCCTCACAGGGCGTTTCATGAAATGCAAGAACATATAGAGCGTCATTCAAAACTTATATTTTACATGTAATCATTGCTTAGTCTAAATAACAATTAACTATAAAATTTGAGTTGTAAACGACGATCTGAATATCATTTTATTTCATATAAATTCACAACGGAATACATAAACTGAAGTTTATAGTGTATATACGTACGTATTTTGTATGGGTCTGCGAACTAACAGCGATTATTTCCCTATCCATCACTAACTGACTGGTTTTTATGACCGAGACAGAGTGTGTTTACTGCGCGGTACGGCCTGGGCCTTCAACTACGTTCCAGGTTAGATCCAGTGTTTAAAGGCAAAAGACACAACAGTACGGAGAGTCTCAATTTGAATTCTTCACCTATTGTTAAAATAAGAGGAAAATATTGGCGGGGCAGACAAACTGCTGGTCAGAAAACGGCATACATGGTAGATGTATCTTCCGCGACACCATAAAAGCCACAGCCGGAACGCCGGCTGTCTTAAAATTGGTAATTACGAAATACACCTTTCATAAATCTTTGATAATTAATCTTTACAGTTCTAATTAGAATTCACATTCGCCGATTCCAGGACTATTTCATTTGAAGAAAGGTTAAACACAGATGTCTGGACACGTCAAAATTTATCAGCGTCTGCTTAAAATAACTTCATATTTTATAAACTGATTTTAAGGATTTTAATATTTTCATTTTCATTTTAATCACTTATGCAAAACCTCTGCCAAATAAGTTGAAATATTAGCTGCACACATCAGAACACTTATGTGCTCTCTAAGGATGGCCAAGAAATGAAGCCGAAACATTTCGGAGTAATAATTAATAAAACATTGTGTAACAAGTTGGTATTAAAGATTATACACGTAATTTAGTTTAACGGAAAATGTACAATACTAAACCCATAAAAGCGATCGGGTAGAAGTAAGTCTATTTTGAGAAAGAAAACACATCGAACTTTTCGGCGTATAAGCTGAACATACACCAAATCAATCCCTTAAATCACTCACAAACACGACAGCAATCTCCCTACGTCACCACACTTAAATGGCGAAGCGGTCGCGATAGCTCAGTCGGCATAGCGACTGGTGCGGGCGGTTCGCTTTCGAGTCCCGGCAAAGGCAAGATACTTTTCTCTTCCCTAAAGCGGTCTGACCGGTTCTGGGGCCCACCCAGCCTCCCATGTAGGAAGCACAAGGCGCCTCTTTTTCCACGTGTCACGCGGTTGGCATACCGGCTGACCACTCAGCTAAGAATACTCCGAGCTATGCCAGCTTCACCCACACGTTCGCACGGCACCAACTTTACCTTTCACCAACAATAGGCTTGTCAGTTCACCTACGTCACAACCAGACTGCTGTGAAGTGTGTGTGTTTCGTTTCAGCACAACTGCATAATCATACACAGGATCAGAGACCAGCCCTTCTCTTCCACATCCTCTGACTACACTGGCCAAAAAAGTAGATGTTTTCTGTCCCAAGGATTCGAACAGGTGAACCTAACAGAATTTTGCTCTGAATTCAAACGTATTCTTAAATTTCATCTATCAAAAATGTTTTTCAAGTGACATACAATTAATAAATTTAAATGAAAATGTGAATTTCCATAAAACAACATGACCTCTCTGCTTATCTAAAGGGGACTATGGATGATTTTCTGCAGTATTTTGCCTGTGGATCATATTTGGAGGGTCCAGCAGCAGTCCGCCATCATACTTGGGCTCCACTTGTCCAGCTACCCCTTTTCGGTGTTGGAAATATCTGTCAAAGCGCTCCCCATGCTGGTCACTGACGACACCAAGGTTTTCAGGGGAGAAGTCCAAGTGAGAATTTGAGAAATGTATTTTAGGGACATAGTACATTCCATTTTTTTAGATCAAAGGAAGCAGGCTAAAATGCAGTGGGTACACGATCCAAGCCAAAGCAATGAAGATAACCACAACAATGTAAGATGTTAAGCTAGCAGACATTCTAGGAACAAAAGAAGGCATATCTGAGAGCTAAAATTGAGGAACTTGAAACTAATAGTCAGATCAAAAGTATTAGGGACTTGTATAGGGGCATCAATGACTCTAAGAAAGGTTACCAGCCTAGAACTAATATAGTAAATAATGAGAAGGATTTGGTTGCAGACTCCCACAGTATTTTGGCTAGGTGGAGGAACTCTTTCCCCCAACTATTGAATATACATGGGGTTAATGATGGTAGGTAGACAGAAATACGAACAACAGAACCACTAGTGCCTGAGTCAAGTGCCTTTGAGGTTGAGCTGGCTATTGAAAAGATAAAAAGTCACAAATCACCAGGTGTTGATCAAAGCACAATTAAGGCAGGGGGTAGGACATTTCGCTATGAGATCCATAAACGTATTAATTCTATGTGGAATAAGTAGGAATTGCGTGAGGAGTGGAAGGAGTTGATCATTGTACCTATCTATAAGAAGGGCGATAAAATAGATTGTAGTAATTATAGAGGCATATCACTTTTGCCAACTACGTACAAAATTTTACCCAACATCCTGCTGTCAAGGTTAACTCCATATGCAGAGGAAATTATTGGGATCATCAACGTGACTTTCGACGCAACAGGTCAACTACTGATCATATATTCTGCATTCGTCAAATACATAAGAAAAAATGGGAATAAAACGAAGCAGTGCATCAGCTCTTTATAGACTTCAAGCGGGTTCCATAAAATGCGGAGTATTTCCTGACTAACTGAAAATCGGTTCGCTTCTCAAGAAGGACTCTGCACCGTGGAGTTAGTAAATAAGTAACTGAGTTAGTAAGTAAGTATGTATTACGTCACACAGTTCTATACCTCTTCAAAAATCACTCACTATTTCACGGTAGTTTTCTGTCTTATGATTATCCAGAAAGGTTTCAATAACAGTTTTGAATTATTGCCACGCAACTTTTTCCACTTCTTTCAGCTGATCATAAAATTACTCAACATTTATCAACTCCCTGATTTGAGGAACTACAAAAATCCCATCCTTAATTTTAATGTCACTTACCCTCGGAAATGTATTCTTCAGGTACAGATTTCCCGTACCATGTTGATCCATCGCCTTGACGAAATTTTTTATCATACCTATTTTGATGTGTAAAAGGGTAAGTAAATTTGTTAACTTGTGGCTTATACGTTGCAGTTTTCTTTCCTGGACACAGTTATTCTCTCTTTTATGTGGTCATTTTTATGTCCCTGCCGAACCATTCGCACAAAAACAGCAGTGTTTCCTATATCCAAGTTGCAAGCAAAGTAAGTCCCCGCAAATATGCCAGGAATATTTTTCATAGCTAATACTTGTAAAGAGAAGTTGCATGTTGTCTTATGACTCATCACGTAGACAGCATGAGCTGAAGGCACCGCTGGGTACTCATTTCCGTTGAGTAGAAGTAAAGCTTTCAAGTTGAGTTCTGAGGAGTCGTCGAACAAGGTCCACTCTTGTAGTGTATATATGTCCAGGGGGCTCCATAACAGAACCAACATCATTACTAACACTAGACTATTTTCTTGGGTAAAGAAATGCATTGATTCATTCTGGCGATAGCGGAAATACCATGTTTTAGTCTCATGCTGGCGAAGATTCCATCCTTTAAATTTTGAAGCTAAAATTTCAGCCTGAATTTTAGATAGGTTAAAGACCCGAACGAGGTCATTAAGATCTGCTTCAGCTAAGAAACGACCTTTTGATGATGGACCGCTTTGTACAAATGTTGGATCACTATCAGTTCGTTCTCCCAACTGGTCTGGATGCACTTCATCAACATCAGAGTTAACTTCGTCCACTGTCACGCTGTTTGGTGGTCACTGTATTTCATAATGCTACATTTTTTGGTTCATGTATTATTCACATTTTAAATACAGGGTGTGCTAATATTTAAAAGAAAATTTCGGCGCCTAAGGGTTAAACTGGCCGACGAACGGTCTTCTGGTTCTATCCAAACCATAGGCATGGCGAAGGGCACATGGTGCGAACCGTTTGTCCAGCCACTTAGAAGCCTAACACACGTTGTATAGCAAATATTAGGAGCCCAGGACTTATCCATGTCACCTGCTTCGCACCCAAAATAAAGCTCATGACATTCTTAACCAGTGGAGTGAAGGTTTTTCTCTGAGATTTGAAGGTTACCTCACCACACACGTAGCAGAACTGAGCGGCTGATTTACACACTTTCTTGGCAGAAGGAAAGCTGCCATAGAACTGGGACAGGCTGTAACACAATACAGAACAGTAACACCACGGTGCTTGCAGAACAATGCATAGCAGACGACAGACAAAACGCTGCCCCTCAGACGGGAACTGGCATGGCGCTAGGTGTATCAGCCTTTTTGCCTGGCAATCTGTACCCAACATCAAGTGAACTCTTATAAACAACCTACTAGCACCAAATGTTATTCCTCTCTCCAAAACTAACATTTAAATATTATAAATGAAGACAGATTTTCTTTAAAAATGTGTGTTATACGCCACATAAAACACCATACGAGTATTTACGCGAAACTAATGGCGATAGAAAGATTCGAATTGCATTAGTAAATTCAGCGTGAAAAAATATTCAAAAGACGTAAAAAAGTTCGCGTTGGGAAAAATTGTGTTTACCAGTGCCAGTTGTTAGGTCACACGTCGGTTACACGCATAGGAAAGATTACGGAAAAATCGGAAACGTTGCTACTGATCTCTGCAGTTTTAATAAGAGTGACGAGACAGGCAATGTACGGAGAACGTATCGTTGAGGTGCGTCCGTGCAACCATTTTTGCAGTGGAAAAACAATGAGAGTTACATATTGTGAGTGTGTGTTTGTAGCCTTAGGTATCCAGCATGCAATGCTCATGCGCCATATTGTCATCTGTGGCCCGTTCCGCGCTACATATTCTCCCACATTAACTCATAAACGTCATGATTTTCGAAAAAGAAAGTTACTGAACTCAAAATGTGTTTTGATTTTATCTGCAACTTTTGTCTGAGATATTTTTTTCATTCTAAGAATAATTCAGCTAGAGATGATAAAAATGTATATTGGTCTTCATGTAAAGTACGCGTTATTCTCGTCTCTTTTAATGAAACTTGAATTTTCTCAATAGATTTTCGAAAAATACTCAAATATCAAGTTTCATGAAAGTCCATCCAGTGGGAGCCCAGTTGTACCATGCGGACGGACGGACAGACAGACATGAAGAGGCTAACAGTCGCTTTAACAATCCTGCGAACGTGCCTTAAAAACAATACAACAATGTGAACGTGTTTTTCCGTCCAGTGCTTTCGATATCCGATAGAAAACGGTCTTGTCTGACGGATCTGCCTGTGCTGCTGTAAACGTAATAGTATGACGAAGATTATGGAGAACTGGTGAAATGATACAAACAGCGGAAGAAACGATTTACTGGGAAGAAAAACTGCCCGAGTGTCTCTGTGACTGTCTGAAGACCAAATTTAAGCCGAATTACATTTAAAGAGCCGGTCCCTACCGCACAGTAAACACTCTCCGTCTCGGTTATAAAAAACAGTCAGTTAATGCTGTGTAGGGAAATAATCGCTGTTTGTTTTCAGATCCACACAAAACACATAAATACGCTGTGTGGGCAGAAGGTAGAATTGCTGAGTGTAAAACCTGGTGGTACATGTAGTAACCACTGGGCTTTAAAGGGTTAAAGAAAAGTACTAGCCCACCTCCTGAAAAAGATACGGATATTTTACACATTTATTGTCCGCAAACTTTTACTTTCTGAGACACAAATCTAAGTTACATTTATACGAAACACAACCTAACACAACACAATACTGTACTCTCTCATACAAAGATGTGAACACAATACTGTACTCTCTCATACAAAGATGTGGCTCTGAACGTTTAGCCAATAATTAAAAGAAAAACGTGTTAATGGAACTTGGATTACAGTCCTTAAATGACATCTAAATGATGAGTACCTCAGTATTTACAATGCACTCCATAATGGCCCAAAACAATAAGTCGAAACATGCGTCTTCAGTATATTTTTATTAGAGTTAATAAAATATTCCGTTGACGGAACGTTATACCAACCAGTACATAGCACGCGATGGGCCGTCATGTATCGAGGTGTAAGAAACCGCAGAGCGGATATGGGCAGTTCTACAGACATCGAATGAACGTGTCTAAGCACACCTGGAAGCGTCTGGTACGAAGACATGCATGATGTGAAGCAGGCATCAAGGAAAGCCCGCAATGAGACACACTGGCCTGCGTGATTCATTAGGAGCGAGGTGCGCGGTAGGTCTGGGTGGCGGCGGCAGCTTTCACCGCGGTAAGAAAGTCGCTGTACTGAAGTGCCGGGGAAGCCAAGGAGGTAACTTTCACCATACGGAGCTACAACTAGCTTAACCGACTGAGAGGAAGGACAGATGTGTGAAACAAACACTTTTACGATTTCAACGCAAGGCTGATTTCTTCCATTTCTTTTTAACTTCAGCGTCTTGAAGAAATGAGTGATTACTTGGTTTCTTAGCCGTGTGGAGACTAAGATTAACTTGAATTACATACAAAGATCCAGTCCATACCGCGCAGTAAACACACTCCGTGTCGGTTATAAAAACCAACCAGTTCGTGCTGTGTAGGGAAATAATCGCTGACTGTACTGTGATCCACTAAAACACATAAATACACTGTGTGGCCAGAATGTAGAGTTGTTGAATGTTAAACCTGGTGGTACATATGGTAACCACTTGACTTTAAAGGTTTAAATCTTTCTTACAAAAACCAGCCAGTTAATGCTGTATAGGGAAATAATCGCTGTTTTTTCTCAGATCCACACAAAACACATAAATACACTGTGTGGGCAGAACGTAGAA
>JGI24700J35501_10930059_pt1 | contig 11236 bp, 12 predicted proteins | sample TergutTh196P1_FD_35501 | JGI IMG/M metagenome (IMG submission 35501) | reverse complement strand
AAATTTCCCCATAAGAAATAATGTAAATTGAATTAATCCGTTCAAGATCTCCAAAATTTACTCATTATAAAACATTTTATTTATAAATATTGGTTATTTAAACACAATATAATAACACTAATATTATAAGCATAAAATCATACATACATTAAGTAACCAAAATAAAAATAAAGTGTAGTGGAGAGATATTACTGCTTGGAAGGTGAGACACATTCCATAAAAACTAGCCTTCTGATGTGCTTTCTCATCTCCTCTTGAATCCACTAGTGGAAGGCTGTGATTCACTAACACTACTACTACCATCATTAGATCTTTTTTTTGGAAAAGAATCTGTCCAATGTCATTTCCTTTTGCCTACTTTTTAAAATCTTACCATAGTCATTATGATCTTCCTCTTAGGCTTTTCAACATTAGTAACTTTCTTTGGTGCCATTAAAGATGGGTATTTTTAAAAATAAAATGAAAATAAATCAAATAAATCATAAAAATACTTAGACAACACAGACACTCACTTTTGAAACCAAAATTACGGGAGAACTGGACGCACTGATGCGCAAACTGACCAGCAGCACTCAAGTAGCCGCATTCTTATTTGTTGACTCATGGTGGCATGAGCCGCACAATGCTGTGCAATTCTGCGCTCATGATTTGACTTACGAATTTTTATTGGAGTTTCAAACCGAATTTTTTATTTGAGTTTCAAATTGTTTGAGCATCAAACTGTTCGACTATCGAGGGTCCACTGTATATCTAACAGCGCATCTCCTCTTGTGGGGCCACTTACTACCTGAGTATAACCATTATCCCAAACTAAGTTGTTTACAACTGCCTGAAATCCGCTCATTTTTTCCGCATCCCCTTTCCAATTCGCCTGAGGTAAACTGAAATCACTGCCTATAATGCTTCACTTCGTTAAGTTTTGTGTTGGTAAGGTATGGGCTTCCAATCTTTCAATCACCAATATATCCTCATTTGGACCTCTGTAAATACCTATAATTTCCCACACATATTTTAGATCCATTCCTTTCACTTCGACTGCGATCATCTCAAAATCATCATCCACCCGTAACTCCGTAGAGGCAATGATATTTTTAACACAGATAAAAACCCCACCACAATGGGCAGACCTAACCCTTCTGAAAGTTGTAAAATCAGCCCTGAAAACTTCAGTGTTTCTAATACCCTCCTTAAGCCACGATTCCATGCCTATAACATTGGGATTGTACAAGTCAACTAAATTCCAGAACTCTGCTTTATTACAAACACTCCTACAGTAAACCTGCAGCACAACTAGTGACTTACCTTCTATCCTATATGCAGATGCCCCAGCTATAGATTTAACGCTTGACCCAACTTCAACTTCCCTACTCTTCAAGATACTAGTCACTGGTCCATTTTCTTCACGTAAAGTCTTCTGTTCTTCAATTGATGATGACTGCGTTTCCCTGGTATCCCTCGTTCTGTGATTCCCATTTTCCAAAATTGTCACTTCTTACTCCCTGCTGATCCTCCAACATCAAGTCCACTAATTCTAGCATATAGTTGTCCAAGTCGTCTCTTTCCTCTACGGTGCAGTGAAATCTCCGTCCTTTATCCAGATGTTCGGATAAACTAAGGTAAATCCCAAGGTCTTTGCCACCCAGTCAAATCTATCATTAAGTGCCCCAATATGCCACCATGACACATCTCTATGTCACAACACTCCACTCAGGACAAGTCTGCAGTTCGGAAGTTTCCTCTTTGCCATAGCCACCAATGCATATACTTCTCCCATTACAAAATCAAGATTTCTGTTTGTTCTCAAGTCATTAGTACCCACATGAATAATAACAGTTTCTGGACTACCTAGTTCCCTCTTTTCTATTACTCTGTGTAGCTGTTCGGCTTTAATCCCCGGAAAGCACTCCACTATTGTATCTTCATGATCTGCTCCAACGCTGCGCAACAGTGAGTCACCAACCACCATGCACTTTGCTAACTTTTGCTTTGCATACACTGTATCCCTCTTCCCAGCTCCTGCCAGTAGTAACTTTTCTTCAAGCTCCCTGTTACTAACCTTCAGTTCATCAATTTGTCGCAGCACATTTTGCAATTCCTCTTGTAGCATTCTCACCTTTTCAGTCCTACACTTTTCACAGTTCCATTTCTCTCTCTCTCAGCTGCTTGAGTCTTCACGCTTCCACAACTATAATTATACCATCGTCCACATAGTTCACATTGGATTCCCGACTTTAAGATTCCTGTTGCACCCAGCACATAAAGAGTCATACAGTGTTTTCCACTTCCACAACAGGACCAGGAATCTGCTTTGCTCAACTCCACCAATCATTAGTAACACAGCTAAAACCATCAAACTTAGCACTGTCAATCTCAAGCAGTCACCAGTCACTTGCTTAGCGTCACCATGCCTAGGCACGCCACTCCATGAGAATCTCCCAGCCCAGGTGCCCACTCTTGACCGACAGTCCTCCAGGTAACAACCCATTCCCTACAATTACTCAGGAGCTCACCACAAACACGTCTGAACGCTACGACATTCCAAACTGGATAACCAATGCAAGAAAATTCAAAGGCATAAAACATGCATTAGGAGGTTGGAGAGACCTATTATAAACCTTTGTCCATAATTTTGAACAGCAACTGCAAGTGGAAAATGAAGAATATTACGAAAGGAGGATGTCTGTGTTTTATACAAGTCACCAAGCTGTGCAGACAGATCTTAGACAAGCTGGACATGTTGCAATGATGGGGTAACAAATAATGCATACAGATTTTTTTATTGAAAACTTATTGAAGAAGGCCACTTTTAGGTCCAAAATCGGACAGGATAGGACTGACAACATGTTGGAAGAAAGTGGGTCAGGATTTTATCCAATGCTATTGCATATAAAAAAAATAGACCTGCAGAAATACTTCCTGATATCCAAGCATATAAGGTTTTGAATTTCTAGCTTAGATAATATATAAATTATCACAATTCACATGCATGTGTAGGATGTGTTTGAAGTACTTTTCATGTTAAGTGGTGGTTAAGCTGTCCAGTATGGCCAAATATAAGCTTGGTCATGAGATTTAGTGTAAGCAGTACGGATCAACATTATTAAATGTAATAAATCCACTTCGCCAAAGAATACAGAGATGGTCTTATAGAAGTCATCACTCAATCCACCATGTTATTTGTGAACACACTCAACAAATGACACACATAACACCTTGTCTATGAACAGAACACTTAGATCTGAGGGAGGAAGTGTACAAGAAGAATGGAGAAAAGTACATAACGACTACTGTATTAATAGTTCTCATCAACTACTATTGTCAGGACAATTAAATTTAAGAGTAATAAAATAAGCAGTTCACACAATAAGCAATATGGAAATGAGACATACATAGGAGGACTGCTGCCAAAAAGTCATGCAACACTTTCTATACTTCACTCAAAATTAACAGGAAATGTCTGCAATTCTTTCTGTTGTTAATTTGAATGTTACTGCCTACTGCAGTGCCATGAAACAGTACATCATCTCATGCATGCATAGGCGATTATCAAAATAGTGTAGTATGGTAAAGTGCGTTTTAAACCATGGACTTTTACTGAATTTCTTGTCGTACAGAAGGAATCCGTAACACGGGCTCACAAGCGATTAACAAATGTATATGGTGTCAAGGCTGTTGAGTACCATTAGTCATCAGGTGTCACAAATTGCAGGTTCTAAGAATGGCCAAGTGGAGGTCAGTGACATGCATCTCTCATGTTCTGTTTTTTGGGATGCTGAAGAGGGGAATTTTGTAGACATCCTGCCATGTGCTGAAACCATTAACTCAGATATGTATATTCGAACTCTTCAAACCTTGCAGAAGCATTTCAGGTGAGGTCAGTCTCACAAAAATGTTGTTGGAATCCTCCTTCAACATGACAATGTAGAACCACATACTAGTTTAAGAGCACAGGAAACAATCACAAAACTTCAGTGGAATGCTCTTGCCCACCCACCACACATCCCAAATATTGCTCCCTCAGACTTTTGGAGTCCTCAAAGATGCCATCTGTGGGAAAAGTTTTGGGAGTGATGATGAGGTTATTGAGTAAGTTAAGAAGTACATGGCTGTGAGTACAATATTCACACTGGTACAAGAAGGGGACAGGTCTCTTGCTCCTTGCCAGCACTAGGCCGTTGAAGCTGACGGTGATTACGTAAAAACATGAGGTGTGTAATCTAATTATCTTATGAGTATATTCAAAAAATTATATATTACTAGCAACAACAACAGTGATGCAAAAAGTTTTGAGCAACCTTCATATATCTAACTTTGGAAGATATCTAACTTAAATATATTTTAAAGTCATGAAATTGAATTAAGAACTGCAGGATAGGATTGAATAAGAGACTCTTGTGAGTATGGCACTGAACAGACAGACTGCATAAAAACAGAAAATGTCTAACCATACAAAATCTATCAATTTCTGAAGAAATGCCCTGTGTGGTGAAATTAGCATAAATTAAAGTTATATAATTTTATGTTACTATGCAGGCATTATATTGCAGTTTGACGCACTGGCTTAAGAAGGGTTCCACAACATAAAGAATACGTAACACGTCACAGGAGGTTAGTGGCACTACCTGCATCGCTTGTATAGGTACTTAGAGCCTTCAGGAGCACTCCATATCAATTCTTGCATCTTCTTGCCACAGTCAGCCCTCCAGACAATTGCTAGGCCATCTTTTGATATACTCACTACCTGCACACAAAGCATTCAACAGTAGACACATGTCCATCCCTTTGTCTCACCTCTAACTTAGTGGTGGCACACACAGGTTCAGGTGCTATGACAGCTTGAGGACACAATGTTTCAGGGTGTTAACTATAAAAAATACATAATAATAAGTTTGTTTATGAAAATATTATCTGAAGGCAGATGTGTGAATGCAAACACACACAACACATGGATGCACAATTCAGATGTTTAGTAACAGACTGCTTTTCATCTACTTTCAGGTCTCTGACCACAACATTTGAACCTGGCATGCACCACAGTGGAACTAACTAGAATTCAAGTAAGGGGAGGTAACAAATTTCCAAAATACGTCAGACTTGCTAACATAAAGCATTTGTCAGCCCCTGTGAACACCTTCATTAATAATTTCATTAATGTCACCATCACACACTTCACTGTACAACTCTACAGATGATTTATTGAAACCTTTGTAACACTTGTTCATTGAATATTTCAATAATTTTAATGCAAATCCAGTAACCATACTTTACACATAACTAGCCTGGGTCATAATCATCCATCTAAGTTGCATCTTCAGTGATTGGCTACAGATTGTTGAGTTGGGGTTTTCATCGATATACTGGCACATAACATATGTAACACCCTTGGAGAGTGGATGTGTGATTGAGTTACACCTAAGTTTCCAAGGTCATGACAGAGCTTTGGTTCATGAGTGAGGTGACACTTTGTTTCCATACAAACCTAACACCTCCATGTAAAACAACAACAGAAAATCATGTGACAAAAACACCATAGATTACTGGATAAACATTACATCACCTCATCATATGACAGGCCCATTTATAGTTTTGAATGATTATGACACTGACTGAGGCAATGATGTGCAAGGTATGAATGTCTTATTGAACACTTTTTACTATTTCTTATGCTGATTGCAAATGTAACATATACATTTGTTCAACAAGATTTAAATGTCACCATTATCATTTGACATGTGGCCACAACAGAGCAACAGACACTGCTTTTCTATTAACTTGTAACATTGGATACCCCAAAAAACAATCAAAGAACCAATGTTGAATAATGCCATACCAACTTCTCATTAGGGCTGATGTCCAGGTCATCAATCTCCCTGCTGTGAGCAGAAATATCAACTGTCTGCTTGAGTGACGGGAACTGCCAAAGACGAACGTGTCCATCAGTACCACCTGTGGCCATCAACTTGCCTGACCGCCCAATTCGCACAACTCGCTGTAATGGCTCATCCTCACTGGAACATATAATGGCATCACACGTCCAACTTTCTAGAGATGCCATGCGTCTACAACATTTGCAGACCCAACTCCAATTTCAAGAGCATTTAAGATCTATCAAAACAAACAATCCTCAATCTGCATATGCGCTACATACACTAAAGCAACAACATGACTATAGACTCACAAATGACATTGCACCAAACTTAGTGTTGTAACAGTTTATTCTGACCTCTGACCACTACTACCATCTACAGCACTTACCAAAAATCTGTCTGAATGCTATCACCGGGTTTTATTTGGAATTTAAGGTGCTTATAGGAGTTGCTGTTTCTGTCCACTTTCTCTTCAATGTCTGCTGTTGGTGACTTCTTGCCACGCTGTCTCATAGCACTGTCAACCCCATCTGGAAAACCACCCACAGTATAAAAAGTTGACATGACATTTGTGGCAAAAATCTGCAGAGTAAACACGTAACATAAGAGTTGTGGAAAACAACGTGGAATATAACAGCTGCCATGAGATATGACATTTTCACAGCATTCAGCATTAAAATTGTTGTCTTCTGGGACGTAACATTGTGTGGTACATATTCACCAGAACCTGCTGCCTCCATAATCATAGTAGATGAGTAAGCTACATGGGATGCACTAACTTGCTGTTAGCCATAGTCCTTGTCCCTCCTTCCCTTTATAACTGACTGTTGCTCTCCAAATGGCTTATTCACATATCCTGACTACACAGGCAAATGGTTCCTCTGAAACATCAGTACACATTGACTAGACTATGTGGTGTCACATTCCATATGAGGATAATCTGAACAGCCAATGTTTGTACAGCACGCACAAAATTTCTGAGCCTTGGAGATGGTTACAGGCTGTTAGAAAATGTGCTACTGTGCCCAGTGTATGGAATGTATCTGTCCTTCTACAAACTAGATTGTGGACATCACTCACTTCATGCAATAAACAATCAAGTACACATTTGTGTGCAATATTCTGCAACTTACAAGCAATTTAATATTACTATTTAGTACACTTCAGTAAACTCTGAAACTGCTGAGTGATTAGCAATTAAGTGAAAAATGTAGTCTGAATAATTATGTGGGCCATCAGGTGAACAATGTTTTTAAACCAGCTAACAGATTGATATGCCAAGTTCATCCTGTGCTGGCTGGAGTTTTTCACACTTAGCATGGACATTTAAATTTCCACACACAGACCAGCATATAGTACACTGGGCCATTAGCCAGTACTTTTTAAAGACCAGCATGTGTCCATGTAGGAAGATAAACATTACACTGAGCTCTCCGTGTGTCTTGCTTCCAAACTTACAAAGCTCAGGTGTTCATTTTTATTTTGGTGACAAAGGGTTTAGGCCTCAAAATTAATTTCAATGACAGGTACTCAAAATCCAACACAAGAAATCCCACCAAGCAGCTAACTTCCTGTTTGTGAAATGCCTTACTTTTCCCTAGAAACAGAAGATGGAGTGAAGGATACCTAGGCTGCCTGGACACTTTGTTTACTTACCTCCTCAACCATCAATCACTATGAATGTTGGCAGCCCTGATTTCATATGGTTTCTATAGTGCAATGTGAATTCCATGCCCTAATTTAGCATACATGTGGTGAAAATTATAGTAACATATTCAGTCACAATGTTGTTTCTATTACTCAAATAACAGTCTTCCAAGATGCTTGTGGTTGTACAACCGTTAAGAGTTCCGTGTCACAAGAGAAATCAGTTGGGAGGATGCTATTATGGAACAAATTATCAGTTTTCCCTTTTTCCCCCCATCAATAAAAAAGAAGGGCCATGTACACAAGAAACACATGCATATCATTCACCTTATTTATTAAGTGTTCTTTCAGAAGCAAAAAATGGAAAAAGAATGCCCTATGTAGTGATCACATCCAACTGCATATACACAGTATTGGCAACCAAACTATCTGCTGGATTTTCATAAAGTTCAGTATTTGAGTTCATAACAAAGAGTTGTCAAACAAGCACAAGTTTCATGAAAAAAAAAACCTTACTTTGAGGGCATTAATGAATCCCTACCCATACTTTCCACACTTCTTGACAGATTCGTGTGTAAGTCAGCATGAAAGATCTCCACAAATTAAGTCATCAAATAATTGTGAGTTTTGTGAAAATTTGGGTAATGAAAGTCATGCTTTATTTAAAGGTGTAGTAAATAAACTTGGGTGAAATTCAGTACAAGAGATCTGCACACAATGCTGCTGAGCTCATGGCAGTTTTATCAAATCTGGCATAGGTAAGATTGTACTCCTCTTACAGGCATAAATGAGATTAAATTTACACATGTACCGCAACCACAGGATATTTTGTAAGTAAAGACCTTGGTAAAGTCGGTGTAACATGTCACAAAATACACCATTTGCACCCTTGCAGTAATTCATCTAAAGCTAGAGTAATAGCAGGTAACACCGTGGTCAAATATGGAGGATGGTGTACTAAGAAAGGAGACAACAGAGTACCATGGAGAGGAGAGTGGAGAGGTTAAGTCATGCCAATTTCTCATATTTTATCATTTTGTACAGCTGCCCAAGTGATCCCAATACACAAGACCCAATGAAGAATACAGGAGCCAGTTATTTCCTTTGTACCAGTGAATTACCACTACATTCACCAATAAAAGGAAAACTTTTGCAACAGAAACAACATTCAAGGCCGAACGTGTTAATATAATCATAATTTACATACCTTATTTAATAGTGCAATCTCTGTTCCAAGAAATGATATCCAATGGAATCAGGGTTGCCAACACTGAAAACAACCATAATGTATGTGTTGGTTATAAATATAGGTGACAAATGTGTCCCAGCAGTTCAGAATGTAATAAATGGTGCCAAGAAAACACTGTAAAATAAAGGGTAATATTAGTTTTGAAGGCCTAACTTTGGTGTAAGGCACCGAGACCCCAAGCCTAACTTGGTTTATGAACACACAAATCCAATACATACACTTATGCATACACAGCAACTGAATGCAATAAAACTCTCTCCAACTAACAGCTCTGTTAGGTGGTTAAATGGTAAACAAATCAACACTTCAAGAAACACCCTCATGCTCATCATCATATACACACCTATAATGAAACAATACAATTTAACTCAAAAACATTGTTTTGGTACTAGGCAGACATTTGTAAAAAGTTACATCTTACAGCAATAAGTGGCTCCCACAATACAGACTAGAATACTCCCATTTAAGAATATTACCATTCTTTGATTTGATGACATCTTCACTATCTAGATCAATAACTTCCATACTGACATGGTAGAGTTGACAGTGGCTTTCCTGTCCAGCCACAAGGAATGTGTGATTCCCATCACTGTGACATGCACAGTTCATTACAACACTGCGGCCAGTTTCATGACGCACAACCTCCTCAGCAACAAATCTTTCCCCATCATGAGACAGCTCAAAAATTTCCTGGAATTAAATAAACAATAACTGGAACTAATGTATAATAGTCTACCATGTTACTTTGCTAGTATTACCAAACGGTTTATATTACTCATGAACACCTTTAATGACAGACGTATGTGTAATGGAGACAGTATTTGAAAGTGAACATGCCAACACAATTATAATATCTATAGAAACTTGCATCCAGCTATTACAGTCATGTTTGGAAATGGTCTTTGTAGGATCCCACTCAAAGACTCTTGTAGCATATGGTTCATCAGGTGCCATCATTCATTACTGACAACTTACACACAAACCAAAAGCCTAACCTTGTAGTACATTGGTCCACTGCGAACATGACAGGAACACTGGTTGAAAAAAGGCTAAGGCTCTACACACCCACACAAACACAAAGCCTAAACCTAAAGCTTCACCCTGGTAAACACTAATTTATAAGTTCAGTGGCCTTAATCTTTTTTGTAATTCTTTAAGCTTCCAATTTTTCGTTCACGAACCACTCCATATGCTATTATGTCTTTAACGAAAACAATTTATAAATATGGAAACGCATATGTAAACAAAATGCATCATGACTGCCTTGCTCTCATACTGTGTCTTATAAAGCATCCGCATTATTACACGACCTCCATGTAATCCACGTCACTGTCAACATACATAAACAGAGAAAAGTAATCCTACAAGGTGTTTTATGCAGTAAGCAAGGCTATGATTTGGGTATGTGTGCACACCAAACGAGACCTTAGGGTTGGATTTTCGGTTGGCATGTGAATAGCTGACACCAAGCTGAAACCTTAACTTTGTATGTGCATCAATCCTTTGTCTACTCCAAAAAGTGACCCTGCCACACTTCCCCACTCACGGCGTTTCTGTGTAGCGGCGAAGGTTATAATTTGGGCTTGATATGTGTGTCGACCCACAACTTTCTGTCTACAGAAGCAAACACGGTAAACAATGAAGTAAATTTTCATGTCACACCCAATATACATCACATTCATAGACTCACAAATCCATTAGCAACGCCAGTACTTGAAGAACCTCCTCCACCACCAAGCAACACGTGCCGACTGGTTAGCATTTGCAAGGTATACAGCGGAAAATTGACCCGAGCTAACAACCCTTCCTGTTTTCTGCGTGTTGGAGCCATAATTCTGGAAACGTTCCCAAGACAAAACACCCAAAACACTACTGCCGAACGTTCGTCATTTACTGCCTTGTGACAACTAGCACTTCCACGTCTTCGTAAAACAAACGAACGTCACATGGGATCAGGGTGGCCACATGTCCAAACTGCTCACCAGTGAATATAGTACTACGGAGTGCAGATAATTGTTCAATATGACTGCGCAGTTACATCTGAATTAGCTTGCAGTGACTATAGTCAGTTCCTGCCTAGCACAATTCATCTAATGGCACCACGCTTTCCGGCAGTTATGGTGGCTTGGCCGGATTCTCGGAAATATAATCGCGGACGAAAAAAAAAAATATAGAACCACGGATTAGAGTAGAACCTGTAACCGCTGGTGCATTTGTGTGCAGTTCACTGAAACTGTTTCATTTTCCTGATCCGTTCAGGGATTGCCGTTTGTTTAATAAATTCAATTCACACACAACGACACAAACGAAACTGTAAAAGTACCAATATTAGCAATTTTTATTGTTGCACCGTGCATTTTGACAACACTTATGTTTTTATTACCAACAAACGCACTTCTTTATTACACATATAAAATGTTAAAATATACAGTTAAAACATCTCATTATTGCTCCTACATGTTTCGGTCCATCT
>JGI24700J35501_10930060_pt1 | contig 11237 bp, 8 predicted proteins | sample TergutTh196P1_FD_35501 | JGI IMG/M metagenome (IMG submission 35501) | reverse complement strand
CCTGTCTGCCGACAGGCAGACAGGTCGCCCCTACAAAAACGCCGACCGTAGGGGCGACCGTCCTCGGCCTGCCTGTCGGCAGACAGGTCGCCCGTCCCGTCTGGTTCACAATGATTCAACAAAAGTTTGCACAGGTGGTCGCCCGTCCCTCCTAATTTGCGATATTTCAATAAAGTTGTTTGAGCAAGTAAAAAAATAATGCAGAAGTTGCATTAAACGAAAGGGTTTTTGAAAATGGCTACAAAAAGTAAAAATAAAAAATTACGCATTGGCATAATTGGCACAGGGGGCATAGCTGGTGCGCATTTGCAATCTTATTTGCGGTTGCAGGAACGGGGCGAGGTTGAGATAGTGGGCGGCTCGGATATTGTGAAAGGCAAGGCGCGCAAATTTTTTGACAACGCAGGTTTAACGGACGTAAAAGCCTTTGACGACAACAAAGATTTACTAGCGTTGGAATTGGACGGCGTTAGCGTTTGCACCTACAACACAACCCACGCAGAATGTACCATCGCCGCCATAGAGGCAGGTTTGCACGTACTTTGCGAAAAACCAATGTCGGTAACGCTGGAAGATGCGATAAAAATGTACAAAACCGCCAAACAGCACAAAAAAATACTAACAATCGGCTTTCAGCCCCGCTACGACCCCAACATGGATTTAGTGCGGGATATTGTGGGTAGCGGCATTTTGGGCGATGTTTACTATATTCAAACGGGCGGCGGACGGCGGCGCGGCATACCAGGCGGCACTTTTATTAAAAAAGAGCTTTCGGGCGTGGGTGCGTTGGCGGACATCGGCTGTTATTCGCTGGATATGGTGCTGTCGGCGATAAAATATCCCAAGCCGCTGACGGTTTCGGCGTACGCCTCGGATAAATTCGGCAAAAATCCCAAATATTTTAACGATTCCAAAAACTTTAGCGTGGACGATTTTTCCGTGGCGCTTATCAGGCTCGAGGGCGATATTGCACTAGATTTTCGTATGTCGTGGGCAATGCACATGGATTCCATGGGCGATACAATGTTTTTCGGCACAGATGCTGGGCTAAAAATTAAACCCGCTGGCGTTGGTAGCGGCTGGGGCGGTGCTTGGGACGGCACTATCGGCCCAATGTTCATGTACAACGATGTGCAGGGGCAACTCTGCGAAACATCTATCCCGCTACGCCAACCGTCAAACGACAGATTCTACCACAAAGTAAAGGCATTTTGCGATGCAATAACAAATGAAAAACCAGCACCCATACCAACGATAGAATCCGTTTACAACCAAGCAATAGTGGACGGGATATATCGTTCAAGCCAGTTGGGTAAAGAGGTTGATATTGTTTTGCCCGAACTTTAGGGAGATTAAAAGGTTAAAACCGTGGGACTCTGCTGACCCACGGTTTTGCTTTTTTTATTGCAACACCTGCGGATTAAACGCCAAATACCCAAACAGCGACAAAATAATAGTAACAGCACAAAACAGCACAACAACCCTGTTTTCGGGCCAGCCTGATAGTTCGAAGGTGTGGTGAATGGGTGCCATTTTGAAAAAGCGTTTGCCGCCCGTTGCCTTGAAATACAGCACTTGAATTATTACTGATAGCACCTCGATAACGTAAATAAAGGAAACAACCGCCAGCCATAGCGGAACGCCCAGCAAAATAGCCGAACCTGCCACAAACCCGCCCAACGCTAGTGAACCTGTATCGCCCATAAAAACCTTTGCGGGGTAGCAATTAAATAACAAAAATCCCATTAAACTGCCGATTACTGCACCTGTTATGGGCAAAATTGGACTGTTTAACGACCACGCAACAAACATAAAAAACGCCGCCATTGGAATAGTAACGCCCGCCTCTAGCCCGTCCAAGCCGTCCGTGAAGTTTGCGCCATTTACCGCACCCAACATTACAAGCGTCGCCAACGGAATAAACGCAATTCCAATATTACCAGAAATCTGCGGTGCAAACGGAATTATTATGTGCGTGGAAAATTCTGGCAAAAAGTAGCAATATGTGGCAAACGCAACCGCAACAACCGTTTGTGCCGTAAATTTTTGGTAGGCTCGCAAACCTAGCGAACGTTTCTTTTTTACGCTGATAAAATCGTCCAAAAAGCCGATTGCACCAAACGCAAGAGTTACCAAAACTAACGCAATTCCCTCACGGTTGCCATGCAAAAAAAACAGAGATACGGGTATTAAACTGAATAATATCACAATGCCGCCCATTGTTGGCGTGCCAGCCTTTCGTAAATGCTCCTTAACGCCGTCTGTTCGCACAAATTGACCAAATTTTAACTTTGTTAGATACGGTATCAACAGCGGACAAAGTATCACGCTTGTGATAAACGAAATAAATATCGCATATATTGCTGGACTAAGTGAATATTCCATAATTTTTCCCCTTTTTCTTTGTTTTTTTTATACTAATTTAACTTCAAAACCGTGGGGCGCTGCCCCACACCCCGCAAGGGCGCTGCCCCTTGACCCCGCAAGGAGCGCGCCCCTTGACCCGCTAATTTTTTTACTTTTCGCCATTTTCCAATTCTGCTATCATCGCATCGGCGACAGTCTCCAACGCCACGCCCCTAGACGCTTTTAATAAAACGGTGTCGTCTGGTTTGATGTATTTTTGCCAATGTTGCAAAAAATCCTCTTTTGTTGCGAAATGGGCGGCTTGCGGCGTTTTTTCGCCGTTTTCGCTGTTTTCGGTATTTCCGCTGGTTTCTGCAATAAATCCCTCGTGTATGTGCTTGGATAAATTGCCGATTGTCAGCATTAAATCTATTTTTGGTGCGGCGTAACGTCCTATCTCGTTGTGCAAGTCTTCCGAAAATTCGCCCAGTTCAAACATATCGCCCAAAATGCACACTTTTCGCCCTGGAACAACCAACATCATATCTATTGTGGCTTTCATGGATAATGTGCTGGCGTTGTAGGTGTCGTTTACGATAGTTACGCCGTTTATTTTGGACATTGCCATGCGGTAGCCCGACGGCTTAAAGGCTTTTATGCCCTCGATGATTTTGTCAACCTCAATATCCAGCACAAGCCCTGTTGCAAACGCCATTAATGCGTTCATTACCATGTGGTCGCCTGGCAGCGGAATTTGCACCTCTATTTTGCCCTCGCCCTTGCCGTCGATGTTCCAAAAAATGTTGCAAACCGTTCCCATAAAGCCGTTGCGGCTTATTATATCCGCAAAAACGACATTTTTTTTGACAGATTTCATTTTCGTATCAACATTTTTCATGTGGCAATCGATAATTCGCACGGCGTTTGGGACATTGCTGATTCCGCCTAGCATTGAATCGTCGCCGTTTAATATGACCGTGCCGTTTTTCTGCAAGCCCGTAAAAATTTCCATTTTTGCCTTCAAAATTCCCGAACGGCTGCCTAAATTTTCAATGTGTGCATCGCCGATATTGGTAATAATGCACAAATTTGGTCGTGCAAGGTTGCTTAATACGGCAATTTCGCCAAAGTGGTTCATGCCCATTTCTAGCACCATTGCGTTGTTTTTTTCCTGCAAGCTAAGCAAAGTTAGGGGCAACCCAATATCATTGTTAAAATTGCCCTTTGTTTTCAGCGTTTCGTATTTTTGCGAAACAACCGATGCCGTTATATCTTTTGTGGTGGTTTTGCCCGCACTGCCCGTAATTGCGACAATTTGCCCGTTAAATTTGTTGCGTTGATAAACTGCCAAATCAATCAAAGCCCGCCGAGTAGATGCAACCTTGATTAGCGGCACTTTCATTGTGGCGTATTTGTTCATAAGGCTAAAATCCCGCTCGTATAGTACGCAAGTTGCCCCTTTGTTGACGGCTTCGCTGATAAATTCATGCCCGTCAAATTTTTCGCCGACAATCGGCACAAAAAGCAAGCCCTCCGTGTTTTCGCGGCTATCTATCGTAACGCCGTGGGCAACAACGCCATAATCCTCATCTTTTAAGTGACCAAGCGTTGCGTTGCAAATTTCTTTTATTGTCAACTGCATTTTTCCACCTCCAAAAGTTCCCAGTGTTTCAAAACATTTCACATTTAATCAATTTTACCCAGCCATCGCACTTTTAGCAATTTCAAAATCGTCAAAAGGCAGGGTATCTTTGCCGATAAGCTGATAATTTTCATGCCCTTTGCCAGCGATGATTAGGGAATCGCCAGGTTGTAATATGGAAATTCCGTGAAAAATGGCGGTTCGCCTATCCACAAAAGTGTCAAAAGGGCAGTTTGTTTCTGTTACGCCGTCTTGGATTGCTGCGATAATTTTGTCGGGTTGTTCTGTGCGGGGGTTGTCGGAAGTTATTATGCAATGGTCGGAAAGTTCGCCAGCGATACGCCCCATAATTGGGCGTTTTTCGGCATCACGGTCGCCGCCGCAACCGAAGAGGGTTATAACTTTGCCGTCAGTAAAGGCACGAACGGCGTTTATTATGTTGACCAAGCCGTCAGGGCTGTGGGCGTAATCTACCAAAACCCGCAAACCTCGGTTATTAGGCACAATTTGTATACGCCCAGGAACGCCGCCAAATGACGCAATTCCAGATTTTATTTTGGATAAATCGGTGCCGATTGCTGTTGCCGTTGCTATTGCCGCCAAAGCGTTGTAAATGTTGAAAAGTCCTTTGGTGGGCATAAAAAACTGTTCTAAGGTTTCGCCAATTTGCACGGAAAACTCCGAACCCTCGTCAGAATCGACGATATTAACAGCCCGCACATCGCAAGGGGTGTTAATGCCGTAAGTAAGCCATTTTTCGCAAGTGCCACGTTCTATTATTTGCTTGCTGTATTTGTCGTCTACATTAACAACGCCGCACTTTGAGCGGGTAAACAGGCGAACCTTGCAAGCCAAATAATTGTCCATTGTACGGTGAAAATCCATGTGATCTTGCGTAAGATTGGTAAAAACGGCAACTTCAAAGAAAAGCCCGTCAACTTTGTGCAGTTTTAACGCATGAGACGAAACCTCCATAACAACGTCTTTGCCGCCATTTTGCAGAATATAATCCAAAATTTGGTGCAGTTCTTGCGGGTCGGGCGTGGTAGATGTTGTGAATGGGATATTTATTGGGTTTCCGTTAATGTGCAAGCCGATTGTGCCAATAAGCCCCGTTGGGGTTATTTGTCGCAAAATATTTTCTATCATGTAAGTAACCGAAGTTTTGCCGTTTGTGCCAGTTACGCCAAAAAGCCGCAATTTTTTTGCAGGACGATTATTAAAATTGGCGGAAATAACGCACAATGCACGGCGCGCGTTGTTTACGTGCAACACGGTTATTCCGCTGGGATAGGCGTGTTTATTAGTGTTAGCAGAAGTGTTTTCGGCACGGTCAATATTATCCACAATAACGGCGGCTGCACCTTTTGCGGCTACATCGGCGATAAATTCGTGTCCGTCAACTTGTGCACCGCGCAAACAAACAAAAAGGCTGTTTTTTGTAGCTTTTCGCGAGTCAATTACAATGTCGCCAATCTCCGTTGCGTTAAAATTGCACTCTTGCAGAATCTCGTATTCAATATCTTGCATAATCAAATCTAATTTCATAACCTGTTTTGTAATGCGTGTTTCTGCATTACTGCCCCTTTCTGCTTGTATTTTCAGCACTTTCAATATCTATCAAAATTATTATACACAAAATTTATTTTTTTGTCCAACGCTTTATTTCTTCCACAATTTTTGTGATTCCGTCAGCGGTTTGGTGGGCTTGCATTTTTGCGATATAGTCGTCTTGGTTGTGGTATAGGGCGGCGAGTGCGTTGTAGAGCGTATCGGCGGAGAGTTCCTCTTCGTGCAGCACCATAGAAAAGCCCTGTTTTTCAAAGGAAGCCGCATTTAGTAGCTGGTCGCCGCGGCTGGCGGCTTTTGTTAGCGGAATAAGCAAATGGGGCTTTTTTAGTGCAAGTAGCTCGAACAGCGTGTTTGCACCCGCGCGGGATATTATTAAATCGGCGGCGGCAAAAACGGCTGGCAACTCGTCTTGCAAGTATTCAAAGGGAGCGTAGCCCGCTTGGGCATCTTGTAGTGCGTTACCTTTTCCGCAAATGTGTATAATATGGAAATCTTGCAAAAGTTTGGGTAAAAGTTCAAAAATATGCTTATTTATGGCAACAGCGCCCAAACTTCCGCCAATAACCAAAATAATCGGCTTTTTTGGCAAATTATTAAACCCGCACAAGTTCATTGCGGCGGATTTATCGCCATTTAGCAACTCTTGGCGGATTGGGCTGCCTGTTAAAACGCCCTTGTTGTTATTGCGGATAGTTTCGGGAAAGCTGGCACACATAACTTTGGCAAAAGGCAAAGCAATGCGGGTTGCAAGCCCTGGCGTTATATCCGATTCGTGGATAACGATTGGAATTTTTAGCATAGCCGCCGCAATAGCGACAGGTACAGCAACAAAGCCACCTTTGCTAAAAATAACGTTTGGCTTAATTTTTCGCAACAGCAGCAAAGAATCGCACAAGCCTTTAATAATGCGGAAAACATCGGTAAAATTTTTCATATCAAAATAGCGGCGCAACTTTCCGCTGGAAATGCTGTGGTAAGGAATGCCACAAAGGTTGATAAGCCCGTTTTCTATACCGTTGTGGCTGCCAATATATTCGACAGAATAGCCCAATTTTGCCAATGTTGGCAACAAAGCTATGTTTGGCGTTACGTGCCCTGCCGTGCCGCCGCCTGTTAGAATTATTTTCAAGTAAACCGTCCTTTCTGGTTGGGGGGTTGTGGGTTTTGGGTGAGTTGCCAAGTGTTGCCCGTGCCAAATGGCTTGATTTAGCTAACAGTAACATATTTTGCGAAAATTGTCAATATAAACTTGTAATGCCAAAAATGTAGGGGCGAACGGGCGAACGGGCAAACGGGCGTAATGGTTGGGGGCGAACGGGCGACCGAGGACGGTCGCCCGTCCGTCTAATCCCTAATGGTTCAATAAAAATGTACGCAGGGGGGTCGGTCGCCCGTTTGCCCATTCCAATATTTGGCTAATACTAACATATTTTGCGAAAATTATCAATATAAAATCGTAGTGTTGACAATTTTTTGAACATCTGTTATAATTTGGTATATATTAATTGCAACTTAACAAAAAATGCGGGTCAAGGGGCGCGCTCCTTGCGGGGTGTGGGGCAGCGCCCCACGGTTTTGAAGTTGTTTAATAATCTACAAAACATCGCAACAACACAAAGGGGGTCTGAATATGCTAAAGCAAATATTTTCCAAAATTTTACCAACCAACGTTTTTTTTGCAACCTTGCTTTCTTTAGTTTTTATAGGATTTTTGGGATTTTTTACCGCTTGCGGAGATGCCGTGCCGCCCGAGGAACTGGCTGATGTTCCTGTGCCGCCTGTCATTATTGCGGATATTTCCGAAACGCCCGAATTGCCGATATTATTAATAGAAGACCCGCCACCCGCCGAAACGATAGTTATTCCGCTGTTTAACGATTATTTTGTATCGCTGGACTTAAACGAGGAAACCCGCCAAATGCACGGTATGCAAAGCGTTACTTATACCAATCGCACAAGTTTTCCGCTTACAGAGCTTGTTTTTCGGGTTCCGTTAAACGCTTGGCGAGCCTTTGAACCCGTTCAGCCGTTCCCAGACGAATTTTTTAACCGTATTTTTCGGCAGGGCAAAACGTACGCAAACATGAATATTGTGCTAGTTTCGCACGGTAATGATGTTTTGGATTTTCAGCTTAGCGGCACGGTGCTTACAATAACTTTGCCCATTCCGCTTGAACCAAACGAAACCATACAAATTTTGATACAATTTGATGCAATTATCCCAAACATGGCACATAGAACGGGCAGTAACAGTCATACAATTTGGGGCGGTGCGTTTTTGCCGTTCGAGGCGGTTTTTGACGGCACAGAATGGCACACAGAGCCGTTTTACGCAATGGGCAACCCGTTTTTGCTAAATACCGTAAATTATGTTGTCGAGATAAACACGCCAATCAACTACATTGTTGCGGGCCCAGGCACAAAAACGCAAGTTAGCCTAGAGGAAGAAAGCCGCATGATAACCACGTTTAACGCACCTATGATACGAGATTTTGCCTTTGCAATTTCGCCGCATTTTCAGCGAGCCACCACAACAACGCCAGCAGGGCAGGAAATAATTTTGTACCATTTTACAGCCGACATAGACACAGAGCGTATTTTGGGCGTTGCCAGCGAAAGTGTAACTTTTTTTGAAGAAACTATTGGCCCGTTGCCCTATCAACAGCTGAATATCGTAGAAACGGATATGTTTCGTAATGCTGAAAATTTTTCGGCAGTAATATTTATGGATAGCAACCATTTACGCACATCGCAAACACTAACCAGCTTGCGCAACGAGATAGGACATCAATGGTTTTCAGTAGTGGTTGGCACAAATCCGATAGAAGAGGCGTGGCTAAGCGGCGGCTTGGTAATGTTTTTGCACGAAGGGCTTTTAGGAGAACCGCAAGCCTTACGCACCGCAATGGAACGGGAACAAAATTATTTGATAAGTCGGCAAGGTGTGGTTGAAAATGATTATTTGCGGCGAATTTCCAACAGTATAGCCGTATACGAAAGTTGGCTGGATTATTTTCGCATACAACACAGAAAATCCCAGTTGATGTTTTACTCGCTGTACCACGAAATGGGCGAGGAAAATTTTCGGCATCTTTTGCGGGAATATTACAACCGTTTCGCTTTCTCCCGAGCGGATTCTACCGAATTTATCGCACTCGCCGAAGAAATTCACGGCAGAACGCTACAACGATTTTTTTACTTCTGGCTGAATACTACCCAGTTGCCCAATTTAGCGGAAAATTCTAGGTAGCTAAGCAAACGTTAAAATCGTTTTGCAATAAATTAATAATGATTTCAACAAAATTTTCAAAATTTTTCAGCAAAATTTTCAAAATTGGAGTATAATAGAAAAGCAAGAAAAGCATAGTAAAAATTAGAAGAGCAAAATTTTCAAAATTTGCCAAGAAATTTAACCAGAACAAAGGAGAAACTATGAGAATTGCTATCGTAAATGGCAGCGTTCCGCATTATGATTTTGGGCTTAACCGAGTTATTTCTATTGTGGCTACTGCTTTAACCGAACTTGATATGGAGATTGATCAGATAAATTTGGGCTTTGCGCAGATGTCCTATTTTGATGGGCTGCGTGCCCGTGTTATGGACGACATTATCTCGCGGCTGCGAAATTCTAAAGGCGTTATTTTGGCGTGTACCTCGCAACTTTTTGCGCCCAGTTCTATTTTGCAAACTTTTTTGGAATTTTTAGAATGTAACGATTACAACGATGTTTTGTTTGAAAAATATTGCTTGCCGATTGTTGTCTCCAAAAATGGCGGCGAGCGTACCGCATTGGATTACCTAGGTCGCACTATCTGCTATTTTGGCGGCTTTGAAAGCGGTCGCATCGGCTTGCAGGAAAATTATGCAATGACTATCGAGGGCGGCGTTGATGTTGAACTCGGCTCTGTGCGGGATATTGTGGAGAAAATAGCCGAAGATTTTTATCGGGCTGTTCGGCAAAACCGCAAATATATTGTGCCGCTGGATAATCCCGTTGCACTAATTGCCCAAATAAACCACAAACCAACCCAGCCGTCTTATATGCAAAACCCCAACAACTACGGGCAAAATGTCTACCTGGACAAACAAGAACAGGATATACAAGAACTAACCGAAATGTTCTCGCAAAAATATGCGCCTGGTTCGATTGGTGGTTCGATGGGCTCGATGGGCTCGATGGGCTCGATGGGATCGATAAAAACGCCAAGCCCGCAACAGTACCAACAACCGCAATATCAGCCAGAACCGCCGAAATATCAACAGCCGCAACCACAATATCAGCAACCGCAATATCAGCAACCGCCGCAATATCAACCAGAGCCGCCGCAATATCAACAACCGCAATATCAACAACCACAACAACCGCAATATCAACCAGAGCCGCAACAGTATCAACAACCGCAATATCAGCAACCCCAGCAATATCAACCGCCGCAATATCAACAAGAACCGCCAAAATATCAGCAACAGCCGCAACCGCCAATATATAATCCGCCACCAGAGCCGCCAAAACCCGAAAGAGCCGAAAAAATACCGCCAGAAATCCGAGAAATAAGAGAAGTAAGGGAAGTACAAGAAATCACAAAAGAAATCACAAAAGAACCGCCAGAAATCAAAGAAATCAAAGAAATCAAAAAAATAACCGAGCCAAAACCGCTAGAGCCAACCGAAACAGTAACGCCGTCCGTAAAAACAACCAAGCAAATGACGCAAAATTTGCCGCATTATTTTCAACCGCATATATCGGCGGGGCTTAGGGCGGTTATCCAGTTTAACATAACAGGCGAAGAAACCTTTAACGGCTACATTTCTGTTCTCAACAGCGAATGTGAATATACCGACGGCATAGTAGAAAACCCCGAAATTACAATAACCGCCGATGCCAAAAACTGGAAAGAAGTGCTAAAAGGCAACCAAACGGCACAACGAGCATTTATGATTGGGCGAATAAAAGTGCGCGGTAATTTTGTGTTGCTTACTAAATTTGACTCGCTGTTTAAGCTGTAACCGCCCATGATAAACTTTTCTAATATGACCCTGATTTTCGTTGCTGTAATAGTGCTGTCTTCGGCGGTTACACTGCTAGTTACTCGGCTAACATCAAGGCTTGGCAAGGTAGAACGCCTGCAAAAAGAGTTGACAACATTACTAAACGCCCAAGATTACAAGCAACTGGACAAAATACGCAAGCTGCAAAAATCCCACCAAAAAGCCGTTGACCGTTTTAATACCTATATAACAAATTTCCCAGGCACAATAACCGCAAGTTTTTTTGGCTTTGAACAAATAGAAGATGACGATGTTGAATTTTTGGCAGAATTAATAGAAGAATTGGCAGAATTGGCAGAAATGGCAGAAATGGAAAAAATGCTAGAAACAGAAGAAAATTTGTCAACGGAAACAACGGAAACAACGGAAGAAAACACGGAAGAGCCAGCAAAATCGGCGGATATATCGGATATAGCAGATATAGAAAACACAGCCAACATAGCAAACCCACCCGAAACTACAACCGAAACCCCAACCGAAACGGAACAAGAAGAAACAAAGGAACAAACAACATAGTAGGGGCGACCTGTCCACCTGAGTATACTTAAGCTAAAATCCGGAATGGGCAAACGGGCGACCGAGGACGGTCGCCCCTACGGGGACGCATATTGTACGGGCGACCGTCCTC
>JGI24700J35501_10930061_pt1 | contig 11248 bp, 8 predicted proteins | sample TergutTh196P1_FD_35501 | JGI IMG/M metagenome (IMG submission 35501) | reverse complement strand
GCACTGTGCCTCTACACAAAGGAGAATGCTTCGAGAGGTACCATACCCTGAAGCACTACTAGAATACCTGGTGAGTACAGAAATAAAATTTTAACTACATATGTTTGTATTGAGAAAAGTTATGTTCATTTAAAGGGACTCGTACGGTACTACGGAGTTGTAAGGTTGAGAGTTTAAATGGCCGATCCATGGGGGGTGGGCAGTGTTCACAGTTGTCGGGCGCCAATGTGTTAACAACACTGTCAGTTGCTAAGAGCCAATGTGTTAACAACACGGTCAGTTGCTAAGATTATGAAGTGTCAGTGCCAGATAAATCAAACAGGGCTATGAAGAACTGGTGGAAAGATAATGAGAAGGTAGGTAGGGTGATTACCTTCAATAACACAACTAGAAGTTTCCAATAGATGGTATTATTAGAAATTAAGAAATAAAGAAATTAAGAAACAACATGTTTCAGCCTATCACTGGCCATCATCAGGTTTCATCTTAAAAGCTATGCTGTAAGAGTGTTATACGATTATTACAAATTATTAAATTGACTCTGAGAACAAAGGGATAAATGCCATACCAAGGAGCCTGTGATACTCCCACCACAGGGACTATCTAGACACCATCCCATCACACAGCGCCCACCACCTGTGCAGATATACCGCATCCGGATAATATCAAGACTTCACGCCAGTAGAATAAGCGAAATCTATTCAAACACGTAGGTGATGAGATCTCAACGCCAATGCACGTTTGCAATAATTGTATAACACTCTTACAGCATGGCTTTTAAGATGAAACCTGATGATGGCCAGTGATAGGCCGAAACATGTTGTTTCTTAATTTCTAATAATACCATCTATTGGAAACTTCTAGTTGTGTTATTGACAGTAATCACCCTACCTACCATTAGTTTACTACACAATGGGGATGGCAAACCTTAAAATTGTTAATGAGAAGGGACAACCACAGTACTCAGAGAAAAGCCTGTCCTAGCACCACTTTGTCTCTGCACCCCCACCCCCCCACAAAAAAGAGAGGGTGAGGGTGAGAGGGAGAGAGCTAGACTAGCCTGGGACTGAACCTTGGCCTCAGTAGTGACAGGTCAGTGACTAGTTGCTGAGTTTTAGTGTCAAAATTCTATACCAATATTTTCTGTCATTCACTGGGATTAAAACTGAATCCAATTATGTTTTGTACAAGTACACGTATGCATAGACAAGATGGCAGTACTGTAAGTAATAAAACCATTTGCTTACTTGTCTTCATAATTCCATCAATAAAGTCCTCTCTGGGAATAAGACCATCATTGTTTTTGTCCATTTTCCGGAAGAGGTCCGTCAAACGAGACTTTTTGTGATTCATGAACTTAAGGAACTGTAAACAAAACACACAATGGAAATACTTGGAAAAAAAAAATCTATACTAGTGAGAAGTTACAAATTATCATTCAAAATCAGCACTCTTACTGCAAAAACAAATGCACTTACACTGTACCTTTCTTCATTACAAAAATATTATTTAATATGAAATTCAGTACTCATAAGAAACAGTGATACCAGTTCAGACACGCTGCTAACCTCAGAAGCTGCTTTTAATTGCACCATTTAATTATTCTAACATTTACATTTCTGTGTCGTGTTCTCCTTAAAAGTGTAATAACATTAAATAATGAGGCTACATAACACACAAAACAAAATGAATGTTATAATACTAAATTTAATCAATGCATGTATAATGATTTTCTGTTTTCAGTTGAACTGTAGTAATTATTCAGAAACTGATGACAATAATGTTATGTACCATCCTGCTAGACAGTGTACACTTACTACTTGTCAATGATAGCTCTATTATTCAGACTCTGACATTTTCATGGTGGCAAGAATTTAGATTGGGGTCTTTTAGGTTATAACATCATGTAGTCTTGCAAGTGGCTTCCAGTGTTGTGGAGAAAAAGCTACCTCTCATGCAATTAGCCAACAACAATTACAACAATAAATAGAACTCACTCCACTTAAACTGTGGTTTCATCATTTACAGTAACTTAATTTAAAATGGCTACATGGAGAAAGGAAACTGTATTACTCCTTGCTTCTGTAGTACCACGTTTTTAGCGGTCTACCACTAAACCCAATCTTCAGCCAGTTTATTCCCATCCCTAACTACATACCTTACATCTAAAACATTCCGTGACATCAACTGCCCATCTGCACCCACATCTCTTATATGTCCCATCCATTCAACCATTTTAAATTATTACCTCTAACAAAACTATGTTTGGTGTACTCATGCAGCTTTAAACAGGCCCTAGATAACCAGAATACTTACACGCTTCCTCCAGTCATCCCAGCTGAAGTTCTTAACTTTCTCCAGTTCCAGCAGGTACGAATACTTCTCTTGCAAACGTCGCTGCCGCTCCCACGCCAACATCCATACACTGCGCCATTTGTCCCAAAGGAGCTTCACGCGTGGGTTACGGAATATAGGCTCTGCACCCTTGCTGCTCAGGCACAGAAAAAAATAAAGTCAGTTCTATCACAGCAGTAGGGCAATATTAAGCAACACTGTTTTCAAAATGTGGGTTCGTTATGGATAACATATGGCTCTGCACATGTCAACAAGGCACAGATAGTTATTGAGATATGACGCAGAGAAAAGTGCTTCCTGTCTCATCAACAGTTTTTATTGGAATCTTTGTACACTGCAGTATTTTTGAAGAATGCAACTATCGCATTACACCAGAAATGACTGCAGTCAATAAAACTGTAAGTGAATGTGATGAAAAATATCTAACATTTAACTGCAGTTTTGTTTTTAATATTGTGGCAAGGTTTCAGTACGGACAATTACTTCCTAATTAAATCAGTCACATTTTTACCTCTACTAGACAATAAATCACTAATGATCATGTAATATGTTTTTATTAAAAAATTAAACATTAATATCCAGAGAACATAACATACTGAAACTGGTACACTATATGTACTTAATTACTTGCTAACAGGCTGTTTAAAGAAAACATATATTTTACATACCTCCATAACGTTATGTATTAAAATCTAATTACTTAAAGGCCAGACATAATTTCAACCACAGAAAAATCTTCCTTACTTCAGACCTCACCACACAGTTGCATTAGTCACTGTTCTTATAATGATGTACTTACTAGATCAGTCTGATTACTCCAGGCCTTGGCTATACTGAGCCAAAGAACATTCCTATTTCTAATTATATTACAGTTACATCCTATGACATTCACTAGGGGACACACTATCACTGTATCTACATTAATTCCTGGCAAGATTGTCATCAAGTGTGAATACAGCATACCAGTTTCAATATGATATGTTCTGTACATATGGGCCTTCAACAATGACAACATTAACATAAATTAAAATACGTCAAAAGCTAAATTCTGTTAAAGCATAAACACAAATAAAAATAGACCTAACTGTAATTATGGGATCATAGAATTTGCAACTGTATTCAACAACAAATAAAACTGACAACGTAACTTCTACGCATTCCTTACAGCAAAATCTACTTCTATAATTTGTGGTCGCATGATCTTCATCAGTGCAGAATTACAAGGACTGCTCATTAGGTAAAGTGAACACATAAATATCACCAACTGCTGTTTCATCAACCTATCTGTGATCATGGGTTTATTTTGGCAGAAACCGTTCACTTTCATTTGTCAGAGATCCTCCACACAGTTCTTGATATTGACAATGAACATGCTATAGAATACAAATATGGACTATATCTAATATCAATACAGATAATATATAAACCACACAAAGAATTTAACTGTGAAAAAAGTATAGAGCACAGAAGACAATTTTACTTTCAATCCACTAATTTTATCCTCATAACCACACCAGATAGATATTTCAAATCATAACAATAAAGAATTTCAAGGTAAATACCATTAGCCACAATTTTATGCACAGCATTAAGTATGAAGATATGAATATGAAATGTGACAAAGAACGTTATATAAAGGCATATTGAAGATCGTCTAATTATTCTTGTACATTATAAAATCACAGCTCAATGTATCATGTTGGATGCTACAGATTATAATACACTATTTGTATGCTAGAGCAAGATGCCATCCAAATTTATGTACGAACCCATCTCACACTAAGCAAATTAATGAGTACTATGCTGGCCACCATTATAGAGTTTCAATCAATTTAGGATACATAACTATCATCCAGACAAACTGAATTATCCACAGCTCATGTGAACTGTGTATTGCTGTTATAACTAATTAATCAGTTAATCTGTTCTAACCTTCCTTTAGCAGCGAATCTGGGTCCAATGTGAGGTATCAATTCAGGTGCTTTCTCACGCCCTGGGCTCGCACGACTACACAGCAGCAAATAAAACCACAACAGAAGAAAAACACTACTGTCAGGTAACATGCACACAGACACACACATTCACATAAATGAGTATAATGCTATTAACTTAATATAGTTTGTAATGAAGGGTTAAACTATTTTAAAGTATTTCATGCAGACTTTTATCAGTCCAAACCATGGGTGTCCAACCTGTGGCCTGCAAGGTTGTGTTATGTGCTATTTGGCTGCATTTGTTAATTATGTACATACCACAAAAGTTACAAAATAATTTTAGCAGTTAGTCATGTCACTACTTGTGATTTTTTACATGCACAGCTCATGATCCTGCCCACTTTAATGGTTGTGACCCTTTGCTGAAGAAGGACAGATGCCTTTGATCCAACCAAACACAAAAAACCTCCAAATTTTTGGAACACTGGATATTTTTCTGCACACTTAATAAAATAGGACCTTCAACTGTTCTGTTCTTGTACTGTCTAATCCATGCTTATATTCAACTCTGTATAATGTTTTGACAGAAGTAAGAAAGTAAGGCTGTGCAGGGAAAATAAAACCAATCAAATGCTTTTAACCATCCGGAGGCCAAAATACTTTTTACATGATACGAATTCCAGCACTGTATAACATAGGATGTATTTTCCCTGTAAAAATCTTTTCATGAACTTTAAAGTGGGTGTGTATTTTTATTCCATATAACAGGGCAACAATATTGTTGAATGTATGGTTAATTCCATGGGGATAAAATTTTGGCAAAATTATGGAGAAAATAAAAGTTCCAGCAATCACATAATGGGTTAAAAACCCTCAAACCTAACGATATTACACTTTAAACTGTCATACCTACAAAACTACCTTCATCCTTCATGGTATACACACAATTAAACCTGACCTCATCTCAAGCTGATTGGTACTTCATTCCGAGCTCACACACAGAAGGGTTTATCATCAGAACTACAACTACTGCTGACAATTACAGTACTCTTTGTGTTGTAATTGTCAGAGAAATCCAACAGTAGCAGGTTTCAACAATGAAAAATATCAATCTAAATAAACGGGATAGAATTATACTCAACACATTCACTGCTATGTTAAATGAGAAGTTAAGAGCTGGTAAATGACATTTCTGACATTGGCTACATATTTAATTTTACGATGAGTGAATAAGACAACTCAATGAAATTTCTTCCACGTCACTATATAGTTATGTATCTTCTTGTGAGAGTAGTAACAGTGCTATGGTCACCACTGAAAGAGTATGGAATATGCAAGGAAGGGGGAATCCACATAACTCCCAAAAAGGTAACAAAAATAGCAGAAATATGAAAAACATGAAGAGGATGCACAAATCTGGATACTTGCAATCTTACATATGTGCAGTGAATATGTTCATAAAGTACATCCCTCTAGCATGTAATAAGAGAATATTAATTACCAGAAACCATAAAATGTTAATGGAAAAACATGAAAAAGAAAACTCTTGAACAATCCCTGAAAGGAAATGAATAATTATGACACAAACATCTGCAAGATGAGTCCATTATGCAATATCTGCAACTCACTACACATCCAACACACAGGGAGACATTATGCTACATACAGATGGAGAGCATTTCTGTAGGAAAATTAGCTACAGAGATGATATAGGTCTCTTACACAAGGAGAAGCTGACCAAAATACTAACCAAGGAGTGAGTAATACTTATATTTGCAACAACATGCCACATATGTATACACTGTGATGGTGAAAAAAAGAAACAAGCCATACTGCTACTCACTTGCATAGACATTATTTGAGAAATGCAGTTTTTTTGCTCTTTCCATTCAATTCATCTATAAAGCAACAAATCCCAAGACCTAAATGTGTAACCTGCAGTGCACCATTTGGGATTAAAATAGCAACTACAGAGCATAATGAATAACAGTAATGGGAAAAGGTCATAATTTTCAGAATCTACATAAACTATTTGGGGCCTGGGGTAGCGTAGTGGTTAAGGCGCTGCTCTACTAGTTGGACGGTCCCGGGATCGATTCCTGGTGGTGTCACTGGGGATTTTTTCTGTGGTTCCTTCTGACAAAACCATGTGCCCTGAGGTCAACTCAGCTTCTGAAAATGAGTACCAGGGATTTCTCCTGGGGTAAATATGGCCAGCGCATATGGCTGACGACCTACCACCCTTGTAGTGCCGAACGTCGAGATGATCCGGGGCCTTAACCTACCCGGAACACCTAGGGCCACCTTGGCCTGTCGCAGGACACCTTTACTTTTACATACACTATTTATACTTCTACTGTTTCAATACAACGCAGCACTTAAAAATGTGGCCTTTACAATACAACATATTCATTTTTATGGCTCTTATGGATTAGTTATGGAGGAAATTATCTGGGATGATCAATATACAGATGGACAAACAGGATCAGGCAAGAACCTAATCCTTGATAGATGCTGGTGCTGACTCTATGTGTTTCTGTTGAGGTTTCAATTTCTAATACAATAACATGAATATTTCAGTTAATGAATGATGGGTAGTCTTTTCATTCTGTAGTTAATGAAGATTTAAGAAAAATATGTACCTGGCAGAACAAGTAATTTTTGCACACATTTTGTAAATAATCTCTTCTTTGTTATAGGTTGTATGAATAGAATTTTGATTATAAATGACTTACATTTAGGACCATTTTACATAACATGGGGTCACGTTTCAATTACCCATGGGTTAACACGTGTAGATCTAACACGTAACTGCGATCATGGCACACCCACACCCACAATTAGGCCTTACAGAGACACTGTGACTCTTTCTGTGGGAATATATGTGTCTGAAAGATCTAATATCAGTATAAATTCAAGAATTATGGAGTAAATATTGAGCTCAGATGGGAAGATAGGTCACATGCAATAATTATAAATTTCTGACTGATATTTCAATGTGCACGCCTCTGCAATATCTAACATCAACCTCCTATCAACACTCATCTCCCAAGCTGTCTTCCAATGTGAACACCTGCAGTTATCTCATTGTACCCAAAAGGCTACTAGCACAAATTCACTATTACTACCCCACTCATAAATGATAAGCCACGCGTAATATAAAGCACTGCTGATTTTATGAGTGGGAGCAACTGGAGGTTGGTACACATAAATGAAAGTCATGACTGGTCCCACATGACAGTGACTGGTACAACTGCACCATGCCATACTTCAGTGGAAAAAAAAGACAAAAAATATATTGAATGCTGTGTAATTTTCTGTGATGCACTGATCACTGCACTGACAATGCCGAAGTACACAATGTTCATGTAAAGCCAGAAACAAGACAAAAGTACTGACTGCAGAGGAAACTCTGAAGATGTACCCTCACTAAAACTGATGGAAGTGTTATTACTCCACATAATTAAATCATGACATTAAGTGCTCACAAATGAATACTTCACCAGAGGCCATACATGTTACACTGGACTTGGTGTAAATGTTTCACATGGTTAGTACAATTTCAATTCCTCAAAACAAATTATTTCACACTACAATCAACCACAATGACCACAATTTTGAGTTCAGAGTGGGTAATGATGGTTATGATCTGGGGGAGGGGGAAGAACTGGAATTATAAATTTTTCAACAACTAACAACACTAAACAAAGATACATGATTCTTTAAAACTGAAAATTAAATACATAGTTTCCAAATGAGATGAAATGATAATGGTACTTCCTCCTCCTGACTATTAGTACTACAAATTACAAGCTTTATTGTTTCTGCCCTGGTCACCTAAACAACCACTACAAAGAAGCAATACGACGAACAGAGTGCAAATGCTCTGACCTTTGTCGCCTGGACTGTGGCCCTAGACTTGCTTCACTGGCACCATGTTTCAAGCTAATGGACAAGGAAAACACAAAAAGATAGACTGACAGGCACAGAGACAAAGAACTGAGAGCAAAGAGCAAGACACATGCAATATCAGACAAGCACACACCTGTACGCAGTTACAGCATGTTCCACCCAGATCTGGCGAAAGGCATTAGTCACTGGTAAGAAACTTTTCCATTTCCTTTTAAGGTCTGCCTCAGTTTCACAAATGGTTCTCAGATCTACTACTTGACAAATTTATGTTATTCCTTTGGTGCTAGAATTGAACGACAGGCCAGCCAGCTGGATTGTGTACGTGTACTGCTGCAGTAATGCAGTGCATGACCGATTAAGTACAACGTCAGCAATACTAAATGACCTAGTGAAGATACCAATCACTAAAACTTCTTCATTATTTCAACTGTTTCTCAGATCTTAAAAGGATGTAAAGCTTCTTCATTATGGTACGAGTAACACAAATGGGAAAGACTTCAATTTCAACAGCATGTTTATAAACCACCACAGGTTTCTTACACATTTTGCATTTAACCCTTTGGCACCAGCATTAAATGTCTAATGTCATGTGCAGAAGCCTTGAATTTAAATGAGTGATGCATAAGGAAGGCTATAAATGCTGTCATTGACAACTGAAGTTTGGCATTCTGAACATCACAAGGCATTGTGGGTACACCTATTGTTAGGTGCCAAAGGGCATACTGCAATTCAAAACTCACCTTAATGAGAGGAGATAATGTAAAAGAGTAGATAACACTTTTAACAACACCAATTTTAGGTCCTTCATCTCATGACATGGGCAATTAATCATGTAATTTTATGATACACCATACTGATTCTACATGCAATTTGATTATATTTTCCTGTAAGGAAAATATAATTGTGCTTGTTCACAAATATAATGACCACTACCATATTCTGGGAATTTCTACCAGGCAATATTACATAACATACCAGAATACAGTCATCTTCTAATGTTTCCAAGGCAAAGTAACTGTAGAAATGTCACAAAGGTCATATAATTTGCACAATATAAAATCAGCATTTATCTCACTTTTTACATTACAGCAGGGCTTAAAATCTGTAGAAAATCGTAACCATTCAGACAAATGCATATTAAAATAATGCATACTTGTATACAATAAACATCTTACACCTGGTTTCTAAATTCAGGCAACAGTATGACCAAATGTAAAGAATTCAACCAGTAAAACTACTAATGCACAATCACTGTCTACTTTATATAGTTTATGACTCGTATCTCTTGAATGTGGATTATGCTACTTCTGAATTCCAAAGTTCTATGCACCTAAAACATGCAGCGAAATATTCCGATATTTGTTAGGGGTGTGCAAGTACCAAACTGTCCTCTCCCCAGGATCCCAAACCAAAATACACACCTGGACTTGCGTGATGGTGAATCATACTCAGGTGATGAATCCCGATTATCTCTGCTGCTCTCCTTACTACAGTCACAAGTAGGCAGGCCAACAGCACAAAGTGATAAAACAAACAGAAACCAACACATGCTCATAAACATGTCATGCTATCACAACATTAACAACCCACAGTAAGAAAACAAGCAACACAACACAACACATAACTACACCAATTTTAAGGTGAAATTCTCTATGCTACATGGTGCTTCTTTAAACTTGTTCATACAATGAATGCAAGTGCAAATGAAATAATAATTATATACACATAAAAAGTACCATGTTACATCACACAAAAATGTCAATCCCTGAAAGGCAAAACTAACACTACTATGCAAGACAATATACCATAAGTCACTCTATACTTGCATGAGGAAAGTTATATGTAATACATGACCTGAACACCTGGTAATTAATTATGGATATTAGTAGTAATTTAAGGTGTCTCAAAGGAATAATCTTCAGTGAATTATTAATATGCAACACAGGAATCAAAACACAACTCTCCATCTACTGTGTACTTGTTCATCAACATTTCTGTCATCATCACTCCAAGCTGGCAATTCCACATTCCTTTACAAGCTCATGATATTTGCTGCCATGAAAATACAGTTCAGAAACCAACCACTTTCAGGCAACTTTCCTGCAAGCAGCAGTAACTGATTCATATCAATGATACCACCAATCCAAAATTTTATAGGCATGACACTCTAAAATCAGATCAATTTCCTGTGTTAGATTGCCCAGACTGCAATATGAAGCTCATCACTGAACATTACACGGAAAAATTCAGGACACTAATGCCAATTTATACGTTTGAAGGAAGATGTCTTACAGGAATAACTAAACTACTATGCATTTGTGGCAGGAAATGTGATGTATATTTCAGACTACAGCTAAATAGTAAACATGTCCCTGTGCTTAAGCAATAAGCAGAAGTGGAGGTACGTTCTATGATACTTCACTTTGGCACTAGACGGTCCATACCACCACAGCGTTAAAAGAAATGAGAAACTACAGGCCTGGAAATAATGACATGTAGTGAAAACAAAAATCAACATTTAATTATCAACCAGGAAATTTATTATCTATTCAATCACAATAAATGGTTATTAAACATTACGTGTTTTGCTTTACTCTATCCACCAGCAAGTAATCAAACTATGTGACACAAATAAATTGACATGGAGGAAATAATATCATTCCAAGCTATCATCATCAGCCAAAGTTTCTCAAAAACATTCTATGAACACATTTATTATAGTTGTTTCTGTTCCTGTACATTCTCTGAACTTAATCTTATATGAAGTTTATTTTGCAAATCTACATGATGGGTGGGGGCCTGGGGTAGCAAAGTGGTTAACGCGCTGTGCTACTAGTTGGACGGTCCCGGGATCGATCCCCGGTGATGTCACTGGGGATTTTTACCGTGGTTCCTTCTGACAAAACCGTGTGCCCTGAGGTCGACTCAGCCTCTGAAAATGAGTACCAGGGATTTCTCCTGGGGTAAACGCGGCCGGTGCGTTTGGCTGACGACCTACCACCCTTGTAGTGTTGAAAGTCGTGATGATCCGGGGTCTTAACCTACCC
>JGI24700J35501_10930062_pt1 | contig 11249 bp, 7 predicted proteins | sample TergutTh196P1_FD_35501 | JGI IMG/M metagenome (IMG submission 35501) | reverse complement strand
TGGGTGGTTTGTGTGTGTGTGTGTGTGTGTGTGTGTGTGTGTGTACACACCCACACACACTGCATCTATATATATATATATAGGTGCAGTATTGTACCTTTATTTACGTCTCTTTATAATTTAAGTTGCTTGATAAAATGACCCAAGTGTTTTGAAATGTGTATGAGACTAATTGTAGACAGATTTTTTTCCCTTAAATACTGTGTATTTTGTTGGTTTTAATTTCTGTGATCCTTGAAAATTAGGTGGTACAAGGTGGGACTTTCGTATTGGCCAGCAGGGATCACATGAGGCGTCTACAGTTGTTCAACTGTGACATTTGTTCAGTACAACACAAGCCATACAGTATACATTGGGATGGCGGGTCGCATTGTCAAAAAATAAGAGAACATGGTAGTTTTCTTCTGTCATCTTCACATTAATAGCTGTCTCCCAGTCTCCCACGATATGTTATCTAGGCCCTTTGTTAGACCTCCAGTGAACAAAAAGTTTATTTCACTGTTCTTAAAACACTATGGTTTAGTTGCTTCCTCTATAACCAAAGGTTTCAGAGGTTTTTCGATATATCCAGTCATAAAACAACAGAGGGAAATTGGGTATTTTACCATAAATGCGTGGTTGTCCTGTTTGTATGGGGTGAACCTTCCACTAGAAAGTGTAATTGTATTGTTTGGGATGGAACTTGGAAACATGTCAGGAATGCCACTGTTTGTGGTGTGCAGGAGTGAGGTTTGGATTCCCCCAGTGTGTTTGTGCCTGCAACTAGTACATACAAAAGTGTCGCTACCTACTCTAAAGTGGAAGGGCAGGGGTAGCATAGTTGGTGTGGCAGCTCACTACAGGCTGGACAGTTCAGGGTTTGAACCCCAGTGGAGATGAGACTTCCTCTTCACACCCATCCAGGCTGGTCTTGGGGCCCACCCAGCCACCTGTACAATGGGTGTTGGGTCTCTTCCTCTGTCATGAAGTGGCCAGGACATGCAGTTGACCATCTACCCCTATCTAATGCTGAGTTTAAGCGTGGTAGAGCTACAGTTCCCTTCTGTGCCTCCAGTGGCATGTTGCAGGGTAGTTTTAACTTTACCTTACTCTAAAGTGGCACTCAGTTCTTTGGCAGTAAACTGCTGTATTCTTGACTAGTGCTATACACATTTCAATGTACTGACCTGTTTAGCCCCCAGACTTTGCCAGCTTTCAGTCCACTACCTTGCTGTACTCTTCTACTGGCCTAACTGCACTTCCTAACATCTTTCATTGCTGGGAAAACAGTAGACAGTGGAAGGGTATGGTCATGTTAAAAGTACTGTATGGAACAAAATTGAGTAAAAACATCAAGAATAGTTGCCATTAGCCTTTTCCTTGTTTCCATTTTTCATATTAGACAGTTTCTGTTCATTAAAGTGGTTTCATAACTTTTCTTAACATCAGATCCTCAGGACTGTAACTCCTACAGAAGAAAGGTTTCAATTCTGTCGAGTTTCCATTTAAGACATGTTTCACTGCACGTGTTTTAGCTTGTGGCTGTATTAGGTAATTTAAACTTTGACATTGGTACATGTTGATCTGTAAATGTGTCCCTGATAATGATCTGTTTCATCAAAACGTGTAGGACAACAGTTATGTGATATTAAAAACTCACATGTATACCTTGATGGTGTATTTTTCATGTACAATACTTGTACACTGTAATTATACTGAATGAATTTAAGATTTCTGCTTGTATTTGGGAGGTCCCTGTCTTGAATCTTGACTGTAACACAACTGTCTTAAAAGGCCATGCCATAGCTCGGACAATTAGTCACCAGTTTGTCACTTTGGAGGCCTGTGTTCAGTCCCAGAGTAGAACGTGTGGTTTTGGTAGTGGACTGAGTGACACTGTGACAGGTTTTCTCTGAGTATTTTATTTTTCCCACCTATTTCTGTTTCACCAGTGCTTCATATTTACCTCTGTGCCATTAATGCTAGATAGGTGTGTCCATAAGTAAACCCCAAAAGAAAAATTTTGACTTGTATGTTGGTCAGAAATGTTTTCTGTTTGGACCAAGGTTATAAATAAAAGCTCTCCCAAAGCAAAGTGCTGAGGATAATACTTGGAACTAAGAAGGTAGCTGTAAGTAAGGGATTCCAGACATTATATAATGAACAACTTCACTATATGGACACTTAACCCTGTGTTGTTTGGTCAGTGAAACTCTGGGTGGCTACAAGGGACAGGGTGTTGGAGGCCTTTGTTTTTTTGGAATGTTTACACAGCATAGTTTGGTGGCTGGCTACCAACATTTTGAGACAGCCTTTTGGTCCCTTCTTCATGGGTCAAGTAGTCCAAGAAGAATACCAGAAACAGGGGATGATGTAGGTGGTGATTGGTTCTTAGGGAAAATAAAGGAGCCAAAAAGGTTGTTGGAGCAAGCTACTTTTTTTTAGTTAATGTTAATAAATTATCTTTGTAGGTACAGAATGTCCCACAGCTGAAGTATGTTACTGAAGATGACCTCCATACAATTGGGATGTCAAAGCCAGAAATGCGGAGGCTGAAGAAGTACTTCCACAAACATTTCCCACAAAATTACTTATCCAAATTTAAAAAGGTAAGTGGAACATTCAATTTTGTATTAGAATTGTTGAAATTTTTAAGAGCAATATTTGTTTACCAAACACTAGTGGATTCAGAACTGAATGCTGAATGTGAATTTCCCTAAGTACTGATAAAATTCCTGCTTACTAGGACAAATATCTAAGACTGGCCTTCAGAGAGGTTACAGATGACTGAGGGCAGTGTATTTGAGGAGTGTCTGAACCTCTTTGCTTTCATGGTGGTCGTGGTGGTGGTGGTGGTGATGATGAAAGTATTATTGTGCTTAAAAACAAACCGTTAGATTTCAGTCAAACACAACTATGTTATTTTATTTAGAAAAAGGACGTGTTTTGGTCTAAGAAACCATCAGCAGGCCATCATTACAAAATTCTAAAAATAAGGTGCAATGCAATGCAAGCTCACGATGTGGGATCCTATGTGAGTTACAAAGTTTATATAAAACTATATAAAATCATTGGTTTGGTAATACTCTGGCCTGTAATTATTTATGTATTATGTATTTATGTATAAAAGATTGAAATTAGATTTTTATATGCTTAAAATTTGTTACTGTTTGAGAACTTATTATTGAGTCACAGGTGTTGACCATGTGATGTAAAACACGTTAAAGGTATTATTATGTACCCTCTGTTCAAGAAAAATCAAGCGGCCTAAAATTTTCTAAGTCCCGAACCAAAAGTCACATGACGTAAGGTTGCCATCATAATTCCAGTCATTTGACTTTTCCCCATATCTGTGCATTCGTGGTGTTTTTGTCTTCCATTCATTACAATCAATCATGCCGCATATACATTAACACAATACACCAATACATTTGCTGAATTTGAAGTTAAAACATGAATTACACTTCATTAATTTTCCCAGGCATATGGCTAGCTAGCTCTGCTGCCAGGGATGGGTAAAGCAAAGGGTTGTTTTTACGTGTAGCGGGCATAGCCAAGCCAGTTAACATGTGATAGCAGTGCTGTTGAGAAATGAATTATGTTGGTTTGAGTCCCAGCATTGGCATTATATATATATTTTGGATATGTTTTATACTCACGAACACTCAAACTGTGCAGTAACACATCCATTATTTAGTTATATGTTTCAGAAGTTATCTTTGCTCCATTGGCAGGGCTAGAAATGCGGGTGATGCAGATATTTCTTTTATTTTTCCATAATTCTTTTTCTTTGTTTACCGTCATTCTGATTTAGAGGGTTCGTGTTCGAATGGACTTAAACAGGGCACGTGAATCTCGTTGGTGCTTGCGGGCCGTAGCAGTAACGAGATCTGACAAAGTTTTACTGGCTATGCTGATGAGTGTAGTGGGGAAGCTGACTGTGATACTGATTACTGTCTGGTCGTTGCAAATTTAGGGAAAGATTGGCAGTAAGCAAACATGCATCACAGAAGTTTGATGTGGAAAGATTTAATCTCAGGAAGCTAATTGAACTGGAGGTTAGGAAACAGCATGAAATTAAGATCTCATACAGGTTTGCAGCTTTGGAGAACTTAAGTGATAGGGAGGACATAAATAGGGCTTGGGAGAATATTAGAGAGAATATCAGAATCTCAGCTAAAGAGACTCTTGGTCTGTAGGAATTGAAGCAGCATAAACCATGGTTTGATGAAGAATGTTTATGTTTTTAGATCAAAGGAAGCAGGCCAAAATGCAGTGGTTGCAGGATCCCAACCAAAGCAATGTAGATAATCTAAACAGTAAAAAAGGTGTATTGAAATCTGTTTAAAAAAATGCATATTGGAGGAATCCTGTGATTTATCAAAGGCTTTTGGCTGCATAAATTATGAAATTTTTTAAACTAAATTACCTTTCTGCGGCATTTGAGTACTATATAAGACAAATATAATAAAATTTACAATGAATAATTCACCACACTGTGTATTAAGTATTGGTTGTATAGAAAATTATGTGTAGTAAATGATAGATACAAAATATATAAATTGATAAGTTATTAATTATATTTATATATAATTATATATATATATATATAATTAATTATATTATAAATTGATAACCACCTGAATGGTAGGATTATATCGATCAATTGATTCCTATCTTAAGTGGAGCATGTTACACAGGTCAGCAATCCATCAGCAACATTCACACTCAAATCAATTTATTTCATATGTTTTCACTCTGTAATAAAGTATGGAATTTTTTGGGGGGGTTAATTTGACCAACAGTGGAAATATACTTTACAAAAGAAAATTGCTGGAATTATGGTTGGTGCATGACTGAGAATTCCATTTAGAAAGCTATCAAAAAGAGATGTTACTTATTTCATGGCAATATATATGTTTTTATTAATGAGCTTCAGTGTGAGTAATGTAGAAAATTTTCAAACAAATTAATCTATACGTTGTATTGATACAAGCAACAAGCATCATCTTCACAGCCCACATGCTGACCATTCATGTTTTTTAGAAATGTGCTTTCTGTACTGCATTCAGAATTTTCAACAATTTACCACGTAGTCTCACAAGTCTTAAGAATGAAAAGGCAGAGCTTAAAGTAACATTAATAAAATACTAAAATACACACTCCTTTTTCTCGGTAGATGAATTTTTTTTATTGGTAAAGAAGATCCATAATACTGTGTGTAAGATGTTTATATTATTTTTCACTCTAGTAATTCTGTATGCATTATTTGTCTTGTATGTTAATGACTTACTTCACTTCCTACTGTCATTTTGACAAAGTTTTTGATCTGTGGTGTGTGTGTGTGTGTGTGTGTGTGTGTGTGTGTATGTCTCTATGTATGTATGCACATACGTACGTATGAACGAATGAATGAATGAATGCATGGATGGATGCATATTAAGTCCTGTACATATTACACCATGAAGACAGGAAGGATTGAAGTGGAACAATCGTGGTTGAGGTGTGTGAGTTAAGCTGGGTTACTCCGTAGGACCCGTCTTTTCAGGTGACATGCACATGTTCATGTGTCTGCATTTCTCGCAGGGAGTTGTGGCAACTGACTTGCTGGATGTCTTGTGTGATGAGATTCAGACATCACATGCTGACCAGTGTGTCTCCAAAGTGTGCAGCTTAATCAAGAAGAGGGATAGAATAGAAAGAATAGATATTGGGTTACAGCACTTTCGGCCTCGATGTACATAGGCCTTTGACAGGCCCTTTGTGCTCCTTAGACTGAAATCCAAGTCATGGAAACCCTGTCCTTCTAATAGAGTTCCTTATTACCCCCAGACTTACATTTCTGATGTCCTAAGGTTCTAAAAAAAATGAACCCACATAAGTATGTCTGAGTGATGCCAAAGTTTCACACTCACACAGAAAAGGAGTCAAGGTGTCCTCCTCCACCTTCTACAACACAGACTGTCAGTCAGCCCCATTATGTAGAGATATCTTCTTGATGTTATATTCAATAAGAAGACCAGTAAATGCTCTGAAGCCAGAAGAGCTTTTAGAGTTGCTTGAGAATCAGACCAAATACTGATGAACTTCTCTGATCAGACATTTATGTAGATTTCATAAACACATGCAAAGGTAGCATATACCTTGACCTGAATAATGGTAGCATATCTTCCTAGAGAGATACTGAGCCTTCTTTCAGCCCCAGCCCCGTCTGCATTCTGGACCCATCTGTGTACCAGACGTGCCCCTCAAATGCAGGAGACCCAGGTCTGCTGGTCCCTTTCTGTCTAGTTAACATAATAATCCCATACTTGGGTACAAAGTTGTATGGTGGCCCCATAACACACTAATTATTGGATCTGATTTTTGAAGCCACATTACTATAATGCTGTGCCCTCAATTGGGTGAAGGTAAGACCAGCAACCCAGACTCCAGGTTTGATGCGCAAAGGAATTTGCCTCGTCCTGAACCATCAAATCATTTGGAGGAAGTCAAGTGAGTGCCTCCTTAGCACATGTTTGGTTGTGTGCATGGACCTCTTATTCCGAAACATGCAAGTTTTGGGAACCTACTTAACCTTTTCCTGGCACAGGATGTCTGACAGCCAGGCCACCAGACTAGAGATGCAGAGGTGATGGAGGTCGAATGATGGAACCATAGAGCCAATAAACCACTTTTAGGCCTTGGACTCCACATTGCACCAAAGGACCTCCTATAGGTCCACAATTAATTTTCAGCCTCCTTCACCTCAATATTCACATGCTTTCTCCCAAGTCAGCCAAGAATCCAGAATCACCCCAAGATACTTCACTGACACAGAACAGTGAAGAGAAACTCCAAAGAAAAGAGATTCAAAGAAACAAGCAGTTTCCTGTTCCTTGTAAATATGGCAGAGTTGGTCTCGTCAGGATAGCTGACAAGCCAACCTTGCTGCACCATATCTCTACAGTGTGTAGGGCCCTCTGCATGCATGATCTCCAACATTGTGTTTGGGAATTTCTCCACTGCCAGCAGACAAATGTCATTAGCTTAACCCTGAGTATATGTGCCACCTTTGTTGAGCTTTGCTATCAGATCAAGAAGGCACCATTGGAGTGGTGACAACACACCACCCTTTGGGCAACCCCTGGACACCGTGACCTTCATGGATGAATCATTGATAGCCACCATGGCCAGGTGGTCCTCCAGGATGGCTCTAATACACCAGACAGAAGTGGAGCTGATCCCACGTCTGACAAGAGCATTACACATGGAGTCAAAAGGGGTGTAATTAAAGGCTCCTCTTATGTCTAGGAAAACACCCAGAACTGTTGCCTGCTGGTCAAGCGCCATCTCAACAAAACCACAAGCTGATGAAGGGCCATTTCCACAGATTTCCCAGCTTTGTAGATATGTTGTTTTGAATGCAGTGGCCTAAGAGTCAGAGCACTGTCCCTTAAATACTTGTCCACCGGCCTTTCCGTAGTCTTATGTAAGAATGATGTAAGCCTGGTAGGTCCAAAATCCCTAGATCCAGTACAGGAATTTGTACCAGGCTGAGGTATTAACTCTACCTTAACCTGGCACCATACGGTTGGAATGTAGCCAGTAGCCAGGCAGGCATGAAAAGTTCTGACCAGGTGAGGAATGAAAGTCTTCCATCCCTCTTGCAGCAGGGCTGGGAATTTGCCACCATTCCTGGACTCTTTTATGGGGCAAATGAATTAATTGCCCATTTCACTCTACTGTAAGTGACGTCTGCAGCCTTCCACCAGTCACATCATTTAGCTTAGCAAACAGCAGCAGGTGCTGCCACCTCTTCAGTACCTGCTGAGTTTGGAAAGGAAGTTGCAACAGGAGTTCTTAAGTTTTCCCCTCAGATTGTGTTTGCACCCCTGAAGGAGCCACCAGAGACCCCAGCTTGATTTTTGGTTCCCTGGACAGAGTCCTGTGTAACCTAACCGATGTTGGTAGGTCATTAATGGAGTTACAGAAGGTCCTCCATGATTTTTTAGAAGCCTTTCTCACCTCGGTTCTGTATCTCTGTTGAGCTTTGTTATAGAGTTCTCAGCTCTGAGGATGTAGTATTCTGAGAACCCTCTACCAGTGAAATCTTAGGGGTTGCTTCCCAGTGCTTCTGTTTTTATTTTTCTTGTGCTGTTACTTTTGCGTTTACTTCAGCAGTTTTTTTATAACACCGTCCACAAGGAAATGAATGGCCATAGGGATTAATTTTTTAAGTGTGACCTTGTTGGCCATTACTTTCAGCGGAGTGGTACATGCAGTTGGAGCATTTGTCTCAACAGCATCTGTTGATGATGTTGCCACCTTCTTTGGTTCCTAGAGCATTGATACAACTGAGCACCGTTTGCAGGTTTATTTGAATTTTGTGTCACCTAGGCATTGGAAAATGGATTATTCTTTGCAGCTCAGATCCAGTGTGTGCACTTCATACAACAACAGAATTTACGTTCTGTCTCCAGACTATTCTTTAATATGATTGTACTTCCATTTGCTCCCTGTTTTAAATTTCTTGGTCTTCATTTTGACATTAAACTACTGTGAGAACTTCGTTTGCAGTGTCTGCACACTAAATGTAGTCACGTAATATTTTGGGAGTATTATGTGGTAGGTCATGCTGTAGAGAGTGGATAGTAATGCTTTAACTTTAGTGCATACTGTCAGATAGACCATGGCAGCTTTGTTGATGACTTCACAATAAATTCCAGGCTGTCTGTAACATATTCTGCCCACATTGCTGGAAATTGCCATGCCACTGTTGCATTCCGTACAAGCTCTGTTGTGAGTCCCTTCTTTAAAAAAACAGAGAGCCTCCACTTTCTGTGTGTTGGAACATTTTTCATAGCTATGTTGTGAAGGTTACACAGCACCATAACGTTACTTATGGTTCACAGCTTCAGCCACCACTGTTCAGCAGGTATGAATAAAATGTAGGATCTGCTCAACTTATTCAGTCTAACAGAACAGAGGTTTATTTTAATTCAGATTGTAACCTTTACATGTGTGTTACATGTTTTGGTTTGTGGTTAGGCCATCCTCTGGCATGTCAATACAAAAACCTTACAGAGGAAGATACTACAAGAATCTGTGTGGCCCCTTGTTTGCAGTCATTATTTTTTAGAATGTTACAACAAAAAATTATAAAAGTGTAAGACCTAAATAAATTTTAAAATATATGTATATAAAGATTTTTATTAGACTTAGGTCCTTATGTGTTGTAGTAAGATTTTGAATTAAAATTCCTCCATGATTTTATGTATTGTAATTGGCGTGGCATGGTCTCATGTAGCATATTCTTTTATAAAATTCTTCTTTGAATTCTGTTTGCAGATTGTGGGTCAGGACATAATTTAACCCTTTAAACGCCGAGTTAAATCCCATCTGTAAGTCCCACCTCGCCGAATTATTCTGCGGGGTATTTAAATTTTGCGCGTGCTTTTCGAAAAACCTGAATATTTCGAGAACTAAGCAAGATAAATTTGTGAAACAAAGCATTTTGTGGGGAAGAAAACATACATTCTTCAGTGTGCGTACAAATGCTGTAATATCCTTATAGGGTTATGGAGAAGAATTGTTTCTGAAAAAAAAAACTTGTAAATATCCATGTTCTTATATTGTGGTCGAGGCTTCAACTGTTTGTACGGAGGACGGACGAAAAGATGTGTTGTAAGGTGGTCTTTGTGTGGTAATCCTGAAAACAGTTTCGGTCAACACAAAAGGCTGTGAAATGGAAGACCGCCGCGAAGGTGGGCGTGGCTGTTCTTTGTCCTGCGACTCTTGTGCTGGGTAGTATTTCTCCTTGTCACTGTTCAAATCCATTAAGATTTCTCGTATTTCATTTCTAGACAGCACACGAAACATCGCCTCTTTGCATTTTTAACAAAACTTCAGCTTATGTGTCAAACAATAAAATCTCTATTGAATGAATTCGAACTTCTTCAAGCTACTTGGTGGTATAATTGATAGATCAGGCATAATGCTCCCTTTCCGAAACTAAGAACCGTTAGTCAGCTGCCTGTTAGTAATACCCAAAGGTTTTATGACCCAAACATTCCAGTCCATTTACTAAATACAAGACTAAACTAACTAAACAGTAAGTTTTCGAGACTTATGACACTTATGCATTCAGGGCTAATTAGGGTCTCATTTGGCAGCTCACTAAGTGCTCACACACAAATATGACAAAGGATGCTTTTATGATACATTCAGTGTTGAGGCATTGTGCAGTCTGATAGAAAGAGAGTGCCTTTAGCTTTGCCAAATGAAGAGTCATCTAATGTTGTCGCTAGCATTTCTGGCATTACTAGGAGAAGCGACCATAGTCGTCGCTTGAGTTTAAAGGGTTAAGGTGGTGATGGAGCATTGTTTACCTGCAGAGAGTTGGAGTTGTTTGTTTATGAAGATCAGGTTTTTCCATACTATCTGCACGGTTATAGAGCTGAATTCTGTGCCATCTACAGGTACCTTCTTTTTCATTCAGAGACAGCTTCAGGTGTAGCACTTCCTTAATGTATGCTGCTACAGTCTTCATGATTGCACACCAGTCTGCCCAAGTACCCACCAAGTTTCTGCAGCAAATGTCTTGCCTATTTAAGCTGAGGAAGTTAGTTGTATTTTGAGGAATCCACTGTTCTGAGTTATGACTGTGTTGGTTGTCAGATCTGACATTGCCAGGCAAAGTAGTGTCCTCATCTATGGGAGTTGAATTGTCCAAGAAGAATTCAAGAACAGAATTCTCGGTACACCACTGTGAAAACCTCCAAGCTCGCCTAACTGTCGTATGTTGAATCCTAGCTGTATTGGTCTGCATGGCAACATTGCCACCAATGCGAGTACTGAGGAAGTGGCTTTCCACAGAGAAATGTGATTGGTTCATGCTATAGGCAGTGATTTTCATGCTACCCTTCCTCATGCGGTTTACTCCCCTGAATAGGAAGAATGGACTCATACACTTCTTCTTCTTCTTATAAAGCGCTACAACCTATATAAGGTTCTGGCTTGCTCAACGGCTTTCTTCCAACTGTCTCTATTCTGTGCCATTTTCTTACAATTGTGTACATTCATATTCCTTATATCTCCCAAAACGTTGTTTTCCCAACGTGTTTTAGGTCTTCCAATTGGCCTTTTAGACATGGGTTTCCATCTCTTAATCTTCTGAACATTATTATCCTCAGCCATGTGTTCAACATGGCCTAACCAGTTTAATCTTTGTTTTTTAATAAACCCAATTATATTTCGTCCTTTTAGTATATCATTGATTTCTTGATTAG
>JGI24700J35501_10930063_pt1 | contig 11251 bp, 4 predicted proteins | sample TergutTh196P1_FD_35501 | JGI IMG/M metagenome (IMG submission 35501) | reverse complement strand
TCTTCATAGGCAGGTGTGAAGCACTTCACACCTGCATATGAAGATGGAACAGATAGAGTGTTCCGAAACGTCGGCATATATAAATCAGACGCCGGGGAATTGCCCAAAAGAAAAGACACTATACTCTGAACACGGCGAAAGCTTGAAATCAAGAACAAATTGTGTGTTACATTTTCCCTTAGATTTAACAAGTCTTCGAATTTCAGTCTCTGCTCTAAAAGACATTCGTACTTACAGGTTTCGGTTCATAAATAATTCAAGTTCCTAACGGATTATTCAACATCTCTAAATTTTATTACCGCCAAGAGCTAACAAATTTCTAATAAAAAGCAAGGCTTTGTATAGTGTACTAGCCCAAAGCGCCACTGAAATTAATTTTGGTTAGAACTGTTTAAGTCCAAAAATAACACTATTGCCCCGAAATTACAATGCATATGACCTCAGTACCAGATTCCTTAAATGTATAGGGCGACAGGACATGGACTTCGACTTGTTCGGCTTAAGTGCAGGCGATAAGGTCATATGAACATGGATATGAAAGGAGTGATTTCAAAGAAAGCGGGGGATTTCTTAATCAGCTGGGTGAATATAGCTTCTCCTAAGGAATCCCTTCCGTGGTCAGAGAAAGAAAAGCGTTTTACGTAACGATACTGTCAGCTGCTAAGATTACATAGCGTCGGTGGTAGACGGATGGAATATGAATATAGAGCGCTGGTGGAATGATACTAACAGAGAAACACCGAAATCGACTGAGAGAAATCTGAGCGCGCAATTTTGTCCACGATTAAACTCCAAACACACTGGTCTGGGATTGAATACAAGCCTCAGGAGTGAGCAGCCAGAAACTAACCTAGGTGTTAATTAGTTAGTTAGTTAGTGAAGGCAGTCAGTCAGTTAGTGAAGTCAGTAATTTCGGTGTCATAAAACTTGCTACTAGGAGACAAACATGCAAAGATTATGTTTTTTTTTATTCTATTCTGTATTCCTTCTTGATGTCGTATCAAACTTGTTTATTCCAGTTTGTTCTATAAGCTTCACCAGGATTTTGTTTTCTAACTTTCAGGCATGTTTCTTTTGTGTCTTTCAATTAGGCAACCTTTCCATCAGCAAGTCTTCTTTAATGTTTTGTTAACATTACTCAGTTCTCCGAAACTATGGACTGACATGACACTTCTTTGAATGGATATTTAGCAGTGAAATCAAAACTATTTTCCACTGGAAACAGCTTATTAAAAGTTAATATTTTACCTTATTGTCATTAAGGACATTCAAACGAAGAACGATTTTTGTCTTTCGAATTGTACAGACAAAATTTATATGTAGAAAAGTTGGTTACTCTTTCGATGGAGAAATTTAACCAAAGATGGCCTGGCATACTTCCCTACTGAGTCCTGAAGCTTAATGGTGGCGAAAAGGGGGAAAAGAGCTGAGTATTAGCTTGCACTGGTAGGCCTACTACACCTTTTTTAGGTAAAACGGAGGCAGCTACGACCCGTTTTTAGGACTCCAGAATAACAAATCTTGTAAGTGCCTTGTGCATTGCATGTTGTAAATACTGGAAGATATGGTTTTAAATTGAATTTCTGAGCTTCTAAATTATAGATTGTAAGATGTGGTGGATGGCATAGCGCGAATCGCTACGGGCTGGACGATCCGGGGATCGAATCCCGGTGGGGACGAGATTTTCCGGACCCGTTCAGACCGGCCCTAGGACCCACCCAGCCTCCTATATAATGGGGACCGGGTCTTTCCAGGGGGTAAAGCGGCCGGGCCGTGGCGTTGGCCACCCACCCCTATCTTGCGCCGAGGTTAAGGAAAGAGTAGGGCTATACTTCACTCCCCCTTTGCGCCTTCGTAGCCTGTTCTAGGGTGAAATTTACCTTTTTACCTTTACCCATACATTATATATTATATAACTACAGAAAAGTGTTTATCGTCGAATCCATATTCATTTCTTATGCAAAAATATGCCAATATGAAAAATAATCTACGGCCCAAAATCACCTTCAAAACAACCCTAATTTAGCGCCATCGCAACAGTTTTAAGCGACTTAGGACTTAGCAAACGCGCAGACTAATGTGTAAATACGTGTACTGAGTTCAGGCCTTCCATCCTACGAACGTTTTCTTGGGACTTCCCCGGGTTGTAACGGTGGTAAATACGTATATCCACTAATACATAAATTATATTAATATTAATAATATCAACGGTAATTTGAAAACTGGCTAAAAATTTGCTAAAAATTATTTGCGAATTTTGACCTAATTCCTTCAATACTAATCAAAACTTGTAACACACAATGGGAATAAAGTTTAAAATGAAATCAACATGGACGTCTGGCTACTGTAAGTTGTTCACACTGTGTCAGGAAAAATAATGTGACTTCAGTAACAAAGAGCGTTTTTCCAGCATCATCAGCACTCCAACTGTGTACACCAGTCCTACTGACCTGTGAGTCTTGTCTAACAGGAACGTGGTGGTTGAGACTGGAGGTTCTCACAACAGTGGTGGGACTGTGAAGACTGTTGTCTTGACGGATGTGACGTAGTGCAGTTTGGTAAAACACGAACGTTTCAGAGGATCCCGCTGTCTCTATTATCACGGGCTGAACCACTTATAAGTGTTTTGTTTTTAAGGACACAATTTTTCTCCTGAAGCTCATAAGCTAGATTTTTTTTTCTCAGAAGTGATGCAACTGTCCCTAGACAAAATCCAATTTCCAGTCCATGCTCTACATAGTGCTGCGTTTCTTGTAAACAATGAAGTGGAGCGGATAGGGGTAGAATTTTCAAATTTTTAGTTGAACCGTACCATGCAGAAAATTAAACTTTAATTAAGTTTAATTCAAGACCGTGGGTATTCTCAGCCTTGCATTAAACTGTGCAACACGTGCTGAGAACGGATTGATCTGCTGGTAACGACTCTAACCCATAACAAGCTATTGTGAAGCGGTAGATAATGTGAACAACAATGCATCAAGAGTTCTTTCTTCTCGGATGAAAAGGTCTGTGGCTTGGTAAAAAGGCACAAATGTTTCGGAGAAACGTGTTTTCTCCTTCTTCAGGACAGAATAGTAAGATAAGTGGGGAAAACAAAAATAGTTCCCTTATATAGGAGAACTGAATCGAAGCTACATGAAAATCAATAACAAATGGCAGAATTAAGAAGAAACACCACAATGGCAGATGTGGTGGGGGTATAAAGAGGGACACAAGGTTGGTTTACAGGGAATAAAGAGGAACAGAAATTCAGGATGGAGAGTGGATGTAGAGTTCCATACATCTTCACCTCAGTCCTAGATTGAAGTGAAAGATCAGCTTCATGCCCCGGCCAATTTACTCCCTACGAAGGAGTTCTGGTATCAATTGAAGAGGAAATTCTGTGGGCAGCGGGTCCAAGCTGCATGTTTTGGAAGAGACCGAACTCTCTTGCCTCAGATGGAAATAGCCAGTCGTCCACTCCGTAGCCTACTACCTACATCGACTGAGCTTTCCCGGCTCCACAATAAATTCATAGACAAGTAACTAAGATTAATAAAATAAAATAAAATAAAATAAAACAATGGGCTGTAGGAATAACAAGAAACAGTAACATGAAATTTTCACTCAAGAAGTTCGCCACGTAACAATAAAATACTGATCCAATAACGGTCGAGCTTCTTTAAAATTCTGTTAACAGTGGCTAAGCAGCAGCACTGTGCGCCATCAGCATTCAGTTAAGATCAATGACTTTTAAACCTTTCGCGACATTCACACTGTCCCTTGTTTCGTGTGGTTGCTGGGTAAACCACAGGCTGTGGCGGACTGGCTTCCTATGTTCTGAGTGATGAGCGAACACTTCTGTTGTGCCTCAACCAACTGCTGTTTGCAATGAAGATGCAATGATCTTAGCTCTTCTAGGATGATACGCAGCTTAGCTTAGTTGTTGGTTGCCGACGTTTCGGGCAATAAATCAGTCCCATCTTGAAGGGTCAAGCAATTTCTTCTTATATTGCATGATCGTGTGTAACCAGCCCAGAAATGCGAAGACCTCAAATACACCTCGACATAAGTCTGAAATCTCGTACGAGATGCAATGGGTTTAGTGTGTTGTAGGAACTGAATGCATATATCCGTATGTGTAAAAATTTCATAACTCATTACAGCACTGAGTGTCCTAACGGCAAATCAAAATTATGTTAGAAGCAGATAAAATTCAGAAATGTTTTTTGTGATTAAGTGTATGAAAAATGCTTTTCCATCTCATCTGGGTGAAAACCTAATGACTAGAGTTCACACAAGTACAATTCACCTGTGGATTTGTATGGGTGAGAAACTTACTCCCTCAGTGAAGACCACAAATTGAGTGTGTTTGGGGGGAGTAAAGAGAGAAGGCCAGTGATCACTGCAAAGTAAGTGGCTGCAAATGGTTATTAGGGGGTACATCGAGGGTGTAAAGTCGTCTCATAATACAGCCCCGCATCCAAATACAACAAATACGCTCAAACTAACGTCTACCAGCAAATGGGAATATGGAAACAAAATTTCCAGTCCACTTGCAGATTTGAAACTTGGGTGCTTTGCTTTAGAATTGCGGCAGAGGCACGAATATGATTAGAAGGGTTTAAAAACAAACCCGAAAAGCACAAACTTTCCAAATATCTAGCTGTCACCTCAAAATTCTAGGCGTCACCATACATAATTTGGAGACCCACTGTGCACCTCTGAGGAAGCCCTAAAAACGACGTTGTGAGCAGTGCAGAACATCACAAAATGACAACGTAGTAATTTAAACTGTCATCAGGTGAATTTGGGAGGTTACAGTAAAGGAAAACTATGGTAACATCAACAAACAACGTGCAAAACAGAAAATGCATAAGCATAATATTAAGTTGGGTTAAAGGGGAAGAACTTATTACGATTGAATTGGCTGACACTGAATCAGAATTACATTCAATACTGTGTCTCTTGTAAGATTTTGGAAATGGTGGAAACCATCATGTTTTATTACCACAGTGCTGGTTAATCACCACCATGGTCAGCCTGGAAGAAGAGTAGGCAATTAAATACAAGCCCTTCTTTTGACGCTTAACAGCAGGACACTAGTCAATAAATTTATATACGAAATCAGAACTTTCTTCACAGTGTCGACAACAGCTGGCCGCTGGTCATTGTTCTGAATCAATTAATAAAGTCCATAACTCCCCAAAATATTTGTTTTTATATGCATTTTCGTACAATTCCCCATCAAGCGCTCTCCTGTCTTCAGGTTTCTGAACAAAGCGCTCTATGCCGCACGGAAAAATAACAGCAGATATATGATCCCCGAGATTTTACTAACCTTTCTTCAAATCCACTTCAGTAAAATTCTGTAGTTATAGGCACACAAAACAGACGGCTCTCAAGACACTGTGATGCGCACAAAAAGACGAACAGAGGTGACCTAGGCGTGCGATATTACAACCACTTTGCTCCATGTTACATCAGAACACGAAAGCGCAATGTGTTAAGACCCCTTCATGAAACATCACATGTCACTATGCTATGAGAATAAAATGACGTAAGCTGTCAAGCAAAAAAAAAAAACTTTAGAAAAGGTAGCTCTGCCAGTACATCATAGTTTACTTAAGTAGGGGTTATTTTAATCCCTTACTTCATATTTCTATTATATTTCAATACTCGTTGAAATAAGAAAAATATGAGCCAGCCGCCCGCCCATACCTTTCATGCATCCCTTCAGATGTTTGCAAAAGATGGGGACTTTAAGATATGCAACCCGCATTACAATTTTCCTCCACCTGGGTGAGTCAAAACTATGTTGCAGATGGCAACATGTTAGAACTAATAATATTCATGCCTTAATTTGACGTTATTTAATCGTCACTTGTTGCCAACACAATTACTTTTTCTACTTAGATTCCATAACGTCTATCTTATCGGGCCATCTGAGTATTTAAAAAGTTTTGTAATAGATGTTTCATGGGTTCTCACTTTCTTATCTTTTGCTGTAAATCTGCACTTGCGCTCGTGTGGGGTCAACTCCAGGCTGAACATCATGTCTGAGCTCTTTTCATAAAAAGAATCCGTGTCATTTTAATGGCCAATTTCATGGAGCAAATTCGTTTTTAAAAACTAACAATCTCTGTTCTTCCAAAAAGTTCCGCGTCTGTTTGAGGAACCAGAATATTTATCACCTTATCCACAAAAGCCAGCCATCTGGTCTGTCTCCTGAGCCAGAAGATACTGTTGACACCCTCAAGCCCGATTCTTCCAAAATATTGTTTTCCAATATACGCCCTAATATCTAAAGTAGCCATCTCTCTTCAGATACACCACCAAAGGAATTCTATACGATTTCTCATTTTCCGTACGTGGCACATGCCCTGCAAACCTTACCTTCCTTCATTTAATCACAGTGTAAATTATGAAAGAGTTCATGCAGAAAAAAAAAATTTTTTTTTTAATGTTTAGTGTATGTGTTTCCGTCAGTAAAATGCTCTACATATTACGTGGACCAATATGCGTACCAGAAGTTGGAGAGTCCACTTTATCCTCATATTTATGGACATTGACCTTACCTTACTTGATTAGCAAGTGTAAATATTATATGTAAAATAAACGAGACCTCATCTCACGAGAATAAAATAATGAATGCAAACGTAATTTTATGTTTCAAACTCTACATATTTCTTTTAGGTCATGACCAGATAATGAGAGACAACAAAGGCTGAAACACGCCAACTGTGTAACATAATGTGTTACACAGTTGGTCAGTTGACGGCGACCCAATTACCGTGTTGCTGGAGTAGAGCTAAGTGTGTTTGGTCTTTCAGCACTTTCGAACTTTTACCCTGTTCACAGACTTCGAAGTGTTACATCGTTTGATATTTTGCGACATATCGGAGCTACATGTTCCTCGAAAACCAAACGTCTCAGTACTTATGTTGTGTAGCATCTTCGATTTATGTCAACAAATTATTGCATTATAGAGAGCCTGTGAGCGAATTTCGCTACATCCTGTATGAATCTTCAGTTCGTACAACACAGAGAACACAGAGAGTGCCCATTACAAGATCGACCGGCTAAAGTTGTAGAGGAAAATAATCAGTTCCTACTCAGAGACATACTTATTTACTGACTCCATGAAACATAGTCCTTCTTGAGAAGCTAACCGGTTTTCAAATAGTCAAGAAATTCCCTGCATTTTATAGAACCCGAAGGTCCATTACCGAAGCACAAGTTCCCGCCAACTGTCCCTATCCTGAGTCAGATCGATCCAGTCCATACCCTCACATCCCACTTCCTGAGGATCCATCTTAATATTATCCTCCCATCTACGCCTGGGTCTCCCAAGTGGTCCCTTTCCCTCAGGTTTCCCTACCAAAACCCTGTGTATGCCTCTCCTCTTCCTCATACGCGCTACATACCCGCCCATCTCATTCTTCTCGATTTTATCACCCGAACAACAATGGGTGAGGAGTACAGATCATTAAGCTCTTCATTATGTAGTTTTCTCCACTCCTTAGTTACCTTGTCCCTCTTAGGCACAAATATTCTCCTCAACACTCTATTCTCAAACACCCTCAGCTCAGAGACACACACAATACACATAAATACGTACTGTGGGCAAAATACAGAGTTTACAACAGGTGGCACATGTAGTTACCACTGCATTTCAAATAGTTAATACATAACCTCTCTCTGACCCTGCCTTGGGATAGTTCCAGAGACTTCCGGAAGCAACGTGGCCATGTCTTTGGTCTATGTCGTAAGAGAAAAACTTGCACGAACTTTCTGAAAGTCATATTTCATACAGTGCAGATGAATTATGTGTATGTGGGGTGGGACGAGATTTATGACCACATGACTGCGTTTAGAGTTAGAGGCAATTATTGTTTTGGTACGAAGTCACTGCTACTCTGTAACTTAGATATATTGACTAAAGAAATCCAGGAGGGTTACTGACGCTAAGAAAATATTTCTGATTACCAGACAACAGTCAATTGAGATCAGTGAAAAAGTCACGACAGTTATTTGTATCAAATGTCAAGTGAATGTGCATTTCTTCTAGCTAGTGTAAATCCAACTCTGAAGTCAACTTTTCACGTACTGTGTTTTTATTTCTTCTTCTCTTATACCTGTAATTCTTTTCAACGTGTTTTACATTTTCTGCATAAGAAGCAAAGGGCAGTCTAAAATCGCAGTCTTTATCGTACACTTTTATTCAATTTATAAAAGCCGCCCCACTCTCTTCAGAATGGCGGAACATTTTAAGAGTAATTAGCAGTAATAACATGGACCCCCTTTCAGAATGGGGGGAGTGGGAAGAAAGACTGTACTAGGTGGTCCAGTAAGATTCCTAAGAGACAAAACAGAAGAGACCTCCTCCTATCTGAAACAAGGGGAAAGAGAGAGCAAATTAAGGTGAGGATGGATTGCCGGCGGTCTCTGGCCTGTAGTTCAAATACTCCTGAGCTCCATCTTACTAAATTATGCTTCAGGGAGTGCAGTAACGTAGTACCTACTAAACTGTGGGTCGTGAACCGCAAATAAGTCGAGACGAGTTATTTTGTCCAATCCTTTTTCTCCTTCCCGCACCCTTAATTCTTTGTTTCTTTAATCCCCAAATATTCAACATTTTTATACCTCTGCGAGGTTTAAACTCCTCGAGGTAGTGATTATAAAGACTTGGTTTCATGCGACGTGACGCCGTGTAGTCCAATATAAAATTACAGACATTTAGTAGAAACTTTCTGACGTCATTTTCAAGGTAAGTGATAATCTTACTCTTATATCTCTGTCGTTCCAAATGCAGTATTGCCAACGTGCATTGCACACTATTCCCTTAACACACGACTGTCGTTGTGTGCATTCTGCATTTTCAGTGTCTATATAATATGTCAGCCGGTCCCAGTGGCCGCGCGGCCTAAGGCGTAGGTCTGCGGCCGCTGTTTGCTGTGATTGTGGGTTCGAATCTCACTCGGGGGCATGGATGTCTGTCTGTCGTGAGTGTTGTGTGTTGTCAGGTAGAGGTCTCTCGTCCAGAAGAGTCCTACTGACTGTGGTGCGTCGTTGTGTGTGATCAAGAAACCTCGTGAATGAGGAGTCACTGGCCCACTGGGGGCTGTTGGGCCAAAAGAAAAAAATATATAAAATGTAAGCCCAAAAATCCTAAGACCCTACACAGATGATAGTATGGACGACGAGCTACAGGATTAAGAACTTTGTCACGTCGCTCAACGGAATTCTCGTAAAGCGGAAAAACGTCTAGACTTTACGTAATATTGCAATGAACTGAGTAAAGCAGTACGTTGATATATTGAAAAGTTCTGTCCTTAAATGACAAACTCGGCTTACAATTAGTCCTTTTGATAAGGAAGATCACGATAGATTATGACCTCATTTATAACCACTTTCTGACACACGATGTTCTGCCTGTCACCACTATACTATTGAAATAGTAAATATAATTGTGAAATATCATTTCGTGGAGACTTCAGTGCATTGTGTCACAAAGTAAAGCACGCTTATGTCAAGGAACTGGACAGATTAACCTTTGCTCTTAAGATAGTATTTAAGGGTAGTTATGCTTACGAAAATCAGCAATAAGAAATATTAAACATAAATATCACTAAGACTGACACACGTATCACAGAAACTAACGTCGCTAAAAAAAACCTCTCCTAGACTGAATACACGCAAACCTAATCTGGATATTTAATGACATTTGTCGTCTGTGACAGAAAGTCCTGGGACTGTATAGGAATAATGCAGAAATTGTTGCTGGATTTAAAGTCACTGTAAACTAGAGCATATCATGCAAGCAACTTCAGCTTGTCTGGCCTTCTGCCTGAAAATTACAACGAGGTCACAAAATCAAATTTCATTATAAATGTTTAAGCAAATTAACATGTTTATATCCTTACGGACATAAAACAGAAAGTTAATTGACAAGCTTTCCTTTGTTTGAAATATGGTTCCTATGCAACCAACTTTAAGGCTAATAAGAAATGGCTCTTGTGAACTGAAGGAGGCAAGAGGTTCCTCCGCAAAGTTCGCACCTATCTCCAAATCCAGACGGCGTCAACAGCCAGAAAGATCGTGATTAACTTCACCGCCGTGAAAATAGGCTGTTTCTACGGATGAGAGTCCTTGAGAAGCTAACAGTCGCCAAGCTAGATAAAAAGGTCCCCGCCTTTAAAGAAGGGGTAATTTTCGTCATATTTTCCACAAGAGGCTGCCACAAGTCTTAATGTTGAGCCAGAAGAATCCTGCCCACACGCTCAAATCTACTTGTTTGGGCTACCTTTAAATATTACCCTCCCCTCTAAACCTAAGTGTTACAAGTGACCTCTTCCCTACTGATATTTTTATAAAACTTGGTAAGCATTTCTTCTGTTCTCAGTACATGCTACATTCCTTGCCCATCTCATCTTCACTGGCAACTGTTGAAGCTCCTCAATGTGCAGTCCTCTCCAGTGTCCACGTCGTTTCTGGTAACTCGATGAATCTCCTTTTCCTAACTGTACAGCAAACGCAATCTAGCACTAATGTCCTTAATAACAATGTCGTGCGTTCCTAGTTACCTGGCACGTATAACCTTTGAACATTTGGAACTTATTACGAAATATATGAGCGGTCATAGACGAGCGGACCCAAGAATTGCCGAGACGAACCGTTACATGAAACCAATTTGTGGTCTCTGTAATCGACGCCATCGGCAACAAGGCAATTTTTGTCAGTTTTATGCAACCTATATTGAACCTAGTGCCTTGCCTTTGACATAGAAATCTTACCCCTTTTTGATTATTTTCAAATGTCGTTCGCCTCGACTCTGGGCGATATACTTCAGTAAGATACTTTTCGTTATTACGGGGGATGGAAATTCAGATTATGGTCTTGTGGTTAGTTCAGTACTTCAAACAGCGACGCCGTCAGCGCCTAGACTATGCAGCGTCTACTGTAGATGGATTATGTGAATAAGGAGCGTTGGATAAAAGCCGGCTGACAGAATACCGAAGTATTCAGTCCCAAACAACTGTCCAAGTGCCACTCTGTACCTTGTTGCGAGGGAGCCTATGTGGTTAGCGACGTTGCGAAGAACCTACTCTGTCCATCTTCAACGTAGAAAAGAAGACTGAAATATCGTTGGTATCTGGTTATGAAACGATATGGTATGTCACAATTCACAAAACAAAAATGTCGGTATATTTAAAAACTGCGTTAAAACCGATAAGTCACTAAAACCAGGGAGTTCAATTTTTTCTGGGAG
>JGI24700J35501_10930064_pt1 | contig 11261 bp, 13 predicted proteins | sample TergutTh196P1_FD_35501 | JGI IMG/M metagenome (IMG submission 35501) | reverse complement strand
CGTTCGCCCCTACCTGACCGCCGTCAGGTGGGCGGGTGGCGTTTTTGTAGGGGCGACCGTCTCGGTCGCCCGTTTTGCCCCCCAACCAATCCGCCCGTTGTATCCCCAACAAATCCCGCCTGTAGGGGCGACCGTCCTCGGTCGCCCGTTGTGAACCCCCCACTGTCTGCCCCTACGTTAATGTTATCACCTAACCGCCGCCCCCACGGTTTTGCAGTTGCCTGCACATAAAAAAATAACCCTTAGCTAATCAGCTAGGGGCTATTTTGTTGCCGCTGGTTGCGGGTTTTGCACAGCTGCAGCCAATGGCAAGAGTGCCGTTGGCAAAAAGGTTGGTGGGATAAGTGTTATCGGTGTTTGCAAAATGGTCTTTTCTGTACCATTCCCCCGCCGCTCCGCTAGTGGCGGCCAAAACAGTCCTTTCTACCAAAAAGTTAAAAATTGCAAAGTAATCAAAAGCATAAGTAGTAAGCGAGGGCGATACAGGGAGCGAATGACCGTCAATGCCCGTAACGGAAATTTGTTGCGGAATTTTAATGTTAAGTTCGTTAAGGGCTTGATAAGTGCCGAAAGCAACAGCATCGTTGTTGGCGCAGATGGCGGTTGGCAATTTTAGGTTGTTATCAATTAAGTTGGTCAGCATAAGTTTAGCCGCCGAATAGCCCGTAGATTGATAAATATCGCCGCGAACTTGCCATTCTGGTTTAATGGGCAAATTGTATTTGTGCAATGCGGCTAAAAAACTTTTTTCACGGTTGTCAGAAGCAAAACGGTTGGGGTTTCCGTGAATTAACGCAATGTCTCTATGCCCTAGGTCGTAAAGGTAGCTAATAATTTTTTCGCCAATATCCAATTCATAATTAACCGTAATGCGGTTGGGTTGGCTGCAGTTTGGAATGTAATGGTTAAAAATTCCGCAAACAAAACCTTGGGTAATAAGTTCTTCGATAAGCGGCTCTTGGTTGTTTACGCCGATAAAAATCCCAGCATCTATGCGGCCCTGCTGAAACATTTTGCTAACGTGCTCCGTATTATTGGCGGAAGTTAGGTCGTCCAAAATGCAGGTAAGCGTTAGGTAATTTTGGTTAGCGGCGGCCTCTATAACGTGGACAAGGTAGGAAGTAGAGAGTAAATCTTGCGAAATATTGGCGTTGTGGTGCGTAGTTTCTGTTGCGGGCAAGCTGGCTTTTACCCAAAATAAGCCGATTGTGCTAGATTTTTTGCCAGCCAACATCTGACCAGATAAATGCGGATAGTAGTTGTTTTCTTTGATAATGTTGGAAACGTGATTAAAAGTGGCTTCTGGCACATTAGGATAATTATTAATAACACGGCTAACCGTACTGCGAGAAACGCCAGCAAGCGCGGCAATCTGCGAACTAGTTAATTGTTTCTTCTTCATAAACTTCTCCTTTGGTAATAAGTACGGCGTGTACTACAAAGCGAGTATCTTGGGTAATGTTGGTGCAGGTTGACAGCGTAAGAATAGGTTGACTAAAATCAACAACATTATCGGCAAAATTTGTACTAAAAACGGAATTTTCCGCAAAAGAATTTAGCAAAAAATTACGCTGTTCGGGCGAATCAAAATTAACGGTGTTGTAGGCAAAGGAAATATCAGAAGAGTAGGCAGCAAAGATTTGCCAGTGCGTGATTCCCGTTTCGGTGGTAAGCGTGATGATAGAATTTTGGCGGAAAAAATCGTAATCCAAAAAGCGGCGTAGGCTGTGAAATTTGTGGTCTTGTTGCATATTATGCCCGTAAATAATCCAGTTTTGGTTGACACTAGCTAAATCCACCTCATAATCAAAAAATATCCAGCCCGCATTGGATCTATTTTGCCAAATATCGTTGTACAAGTAAAAATCGTTATCGGCGGCTTGAACAACGAGGTAATCAATGCTAGTGTTCGGGATAAGCAGGTGCGCGACAATATCGTCATTATTAAAAGCGGTGCGTATCTCGTTAAAATTTATGGTGCTGGTTTGTGTAGTTTGTGCGGCTTGTGCCGTTTGTAGAAAATCTGCGGGTTCGGCAACTGTGCTGTTTAGTTCCTGAAAAATAGCACGGGCACGGGTAGATGTAGCGGCGGCGGAAAACTGACCGTAAGCATTATAAAAAATAACCACACCCGACAAAATAAAAATACCAAACAAAACGACAAGCAAAAAATTACGCATAAAAATTCCCCCTTAAAAGTAAATTTTTCAAAACGACCGAACAGCCGATTAGCTAAATCGCAAGCAACCCAGCAAACATTTTCGGAACTTTGGAAAATCGAAAAAAACCTGCTAAAACTACACAGGCGTATCAAAAATCCCATTTTGGAATAAAGCCCTACCCAAATGTTTTAGTAAGAAGATTATAACACGCTTTGTTGGCTAGTGTCAAGAAAATAATAACGAAATTTAGAGCAAAAAATTTTTTTGTAACCTATGTTTGACACTTCTACAAATTTTTGCAAAAAAATTTTCAAAAGCACTTGACAGATGCAAAAACTTGATATATACTAAGGTTATTAACTTGTAACTGGCAAGTTTTTAACAGCGAGTTCATAGGAGCATAGTTCAGTTGGTAGAACGCAGGTCTCCAAAACCTGATGTCGAGGGTTCAAGTCCTTCTGCTCCTGTAAGGTTTCAAAAAGTGGTGCAAGCAACGAACTTTAAGTGATTTTTGCTTGCACTACTTTTTTTACAAAAATATGCAGAAAATCTGCAAAAACTATGCTATAATTATTTTAGATAAGCAAAATCGAAAGGAGCAACAACTTTGGAAATCAAAGAAATTCTAAAACAAATGGGAAATATCTCCCATATTTCGGGCTTTGAGACCGAACTAGCCAACTTTCTATCCGCAGAATTTGCCAAGCAACACGGCGTTTCCGTTTCTGTGGACAAGATGGGCAATTTTATTGCCCACAAAAAAGGATTTTCTACAAGTATGACAAATACCGAAAATCCGCCAAAAGTAATGCTAATGGCACATATTGACGAAATTGGAATGATAGTATCGGAAGTCCGCAAAAATGGCTTTGTGAAATTTTCGCCAGTCGGCGGCATCGACAAACGCACCATTCTTGCCCAAGAGGTAACAATCCATTCCCGCAAAACGGGCGAAAAAATTTTTGGCGTAATTGGCATAAAACCGCCGCATTTGACCAGTAACAGCGATATGGAAAAACCAGTAAAAATATCCGATATGGCGATAGATACGGGGCTTTCCACGGAAAAAGCCCGTGAAATTATCTCGCCAGGCGATTTAATCACGATAAACACGGACGTTGCCGAACTGCAAAACAACAAACTTACAGGCCGCGCGCTAGACAACACCGCTGGAATCGCCGTTATGTACCACACTTTGCAGGCGTTGCAGCATTTTAGCCATTCCGCCGATATTTATTGCGTTGCCAGCGTACAAGAAGAAGTTACAGGGCTGGGCGGCGAAACCGCCACATATACCATAAAACCCGACATCGCAATTATAGTTGACGTTGGTTTTGGCAAGGCAAACGGCTTAGCAGACCACGAATCCATTGAACTGGGCAAAGGCGGCGCAATCACAATAGGCCCAAACACCAACCGCAAGCTGCTGGACGAACTCAAAAAAGCCGCCAAAAAGCACGACACGCCCTATCAAGTGGAAGTTGTCAGCGGAATGACGGGAACAGATGCGTACGCAGTGCAAGTCTCGAAAAACGGCGTGATTACGGCGGTTGTTTCTGTTCCGCTAAAATATATGCACTCGACGGTCGAGGTAATCGACGTTGCAGACGTTGAAAATACAGGCAAACTCATTGCAAATTATATAATGAGCTTGCAAAATTTGGAGGGCGAATCATGTTATTGGAAAGATTAACAACCGCTTGCGGACTGCCTGGCTTTGAGGACGAGGTTCGCGACATTATAAAAGAAGAATTGACGGGCTTTGTGGATAGCGTAAAAATCGACCGCATGGGCAACTTGATAGTTGTCAAAAACGAAAACGCCACGGGCAAGCACATAGCCATTAGCGCCCACATGGACGAAGTCGGCTTATGCGTGCGGCACATCGAGGGCAACGGAGAAATTAAGTTTTCATCGTGGGGCGTTGACCGCCGTTTGTTGCCGTCCATGCGGGTTTTGGTGGGCGAAAAGCGAACGCTCGGCGTTATCGGCACGAAACCGATTCACCTGCAAACCGCTGACGAGGCGAACTCCTCTATTGCGATTAATTCGCTGTACATCGACATCGGTTGCGATAAAAAAGAGGACTGCGAAAAACTAGTAAACTTGGGCGATTTTGTGGCATTTGACAGCAAATATACAGAATTTGGCGATAATCGCATAAAGGCAAAAGCCCTTGACGACAGGGTTGGCTGTGCAACGATAATCGAGGTGCTAAAATCGGACATTCCGCACAAGGTTACTGGGATTTTTTGCGTACAGGAAGAAATCGGCGTTCGCGGCTCGATGGTGGCGGCGAACAGGGTAAACGCCGATTTGTACATCAACCTAGAGGGTACAATCGGTGCAGATTTAGACGGCATAAAACCGCACGAACACGTTACAACGCAAGGCGGCGGGCCTGCAATCTCGGTCATGGACAGAAGTTCGCTGTATTTCCGCAAGCACATCGACGAAATTATCGCCGTTGCCGAAAAAAACGGTATTCCGTGGCAATATCGCCGCTCGGGCATGGGCGGCACAGATGCCCGCAATTATCACTTGGCAAAAACAGGAACGCCAGTAATTGGGCTGGCTGTGCCTTGTCGGTATATCCACTCGCCAGTTTCTACCATGCACAAAAGCGATTTTGAGAATTTGGTAAGGTTGGTTAGGGTTTATGTTGCGGAGTTTGGCGGGAAGTAACAAACATCAAACAAGGGGGAATTTTTATGGATTTGGCATTTTTATCATTGGCTGTAAATGACAGGCATAGAGAATTAACAGGTGCTTTGAATGAAGAAATTTATCTTGCTTTGAACACCAAGCGCCCATATTTGAAAAAGGAAGATTTAAGTTTGGCTTATTGGGGCGAACGTGCAAACCCTACTTCTTCAAAATTGTTGCCAGTTGATTGCGATATAAGTGAAAAGGGAATTGAAGAATTGTCTACTATTGTGCCAGATATTGCTCTTTTCAGCAAAAATCCCTACAAATTAGGTGCAAATAACGTGAATGTAATAGGCTACCCCGATTTAGTAATAGAAGTGTGGTCAACGGGAAATGGCAAAAATGAAAAACTGTTTAAGCAGCATTTATACTCCACCTCGCCAATAACCGAACATTGGTATTTAACGCAAACCAGCAACCGCATAGAATGTTGGATTGGTGCGGAACGGCAAAAAAATAAATCGCTGAAGAAAGTTTTGACAACCGTAAATGGTTTAACGTTGGATTTGCGGGATTTGGCGTTGTAGCGGGTTAAAACTTGCCGATAAGAAAGGATTGATAAAATGTCAACCCAAGATATATACAGAGAAATGACCCCTCAAGAAAAAGAGGAGAACGAAAGAATTTTGAGAACGCACAATTTTGGGCCTTATGTAACCGAACTGATTAGGCGTTTAGACGAATCCGATGACGAAGAACTGGATATGAGTTTGTTTGTGCGGCAACGGTATAGCGAGCAGACCAACATTTTGACCGCCTAACAGGCTTGCAAAAAAAATTGGCTAGAACAATAAAAGGAGCGTGGCGAAATGTCCCCAAAAGCAGAAGAAATGAAGAGCGAGTTTGCACAGTTTGTATATGATAATCATGTAAGAGAACACGGTGTTCCGCCAGAAATGCCAATAGATATTACGCCGTTAATATCTGATTTAATCGATATTTTGGCAGACGATGACGAAGAAATTTGCAAAGAGGCTTTTCCAAGGGTTTTCGCAAGAGAACTTGAAGTATCATGAAGTACGCAATAGATAGCAACGTCATAATTGACATGACACGAAAAAGTTTTTTATCTTTTAGTACGATTCGTGCTAAAATAGCGGCAGGTGCAAAAATAGCAATCCCGTCCATTGTGGATTACGAAGTACAGCGGGGGTTTTACCACACTCCATCGTCCAAAAAAGAATTTGCCTACAATCGCTTAAAATCCGACTGTATAATGCTGGAAATGAACGCCGCAATATTAGACCAAGCCGCCAAAATTTGGGCAAATTTGAAAAAACGTGGGGCACAAATAAAAGAATGTGATATTTTGATAGCCGCTACTTGTCTGCACTATGAATACATTTTAGTAACCACAGACCAACACTTTGACCGCATAGCAGGCTTGCAAACAGAAAATTGGCTAGAACAATAAAAGGAGCGTGGCGAAATGTCAACCAAAGCGGAAAAAATAGAAAAACTTACAAACGAATACAAACAGTCCGTGTATGATAATCACATGAAAAAACACGGAGTTCCGCCAGAAATGCCAATCGTTTTATCGCCGTTTATAAGTGGTATGATCGAAATTTGGGCAGAAGACGACGACCCACCACCAGAGCCACTTCCAAAGGTTTCTGCAAGCGAAATTGAGCAAGAACTAAGGCAATATATCCAAAATTTGCACATAGAAGAACACGGCGAACCGCCCAAAACGCCGATAACTATTGCTCCGCTGGTAAGCGATTTAATCAGCATTTTGGCAAACGATACTAGCGACAAACTCTGCATCTCAGCTTTTGCACGCTCAACAATTAGATGCACGGAGGGCTTATGGCTTACGGATTAGATAGTGAAACAATAATGTGGGGCTTGCTTAGAAGAAATATTCACGCTTTGAAACGGCTAAACGATTTGAAAAATGCGGGCGAAACGATAATTATTCCGTCAATCGTGGATTATGAGATAAAAAGGGCATTTTGTGCAATTCCCTCTCCTGAAAAAGAACTCGCATACGACCGCCTAAAAGCGGATTGTACGATTTTGGAGTTAAACTCCGCAATGTTAGAGCCTGCAGCCCAATTTTGGGCAAAATCATTCAAAAGAGGAAGAACACTCGGAGAAACCGATATTTTAGTAGCATTTATGTGCTTACATTACGATTATATCCTAGTAACGAGATATACCGATCATTTTGAAAATATACCAGGATTAAAGCTAGAAAGCTGGCTAGAATCCCAATAAAAAAGGAGCAACAACTATGAACACAGATTTACTAAAAAAACTATGTGCCGAAGTAGGTGCATCAAGCCAAGAATCCGCCGTTATGGAGCTGATTTTGGCGGAAATTAAGCCTTTCATTGACGACCACAAAATTGACCCTTTGGGCAACTTAATTGCCCACAAAAAAGGCAGCGGCGACAAAAAAATTATGCTTGCTGGCCACGCCGACCAAATCGGCTTAATGGTCAACTACATCTCAAAAAAGGGATTTTTGTACTTTAGCACAATCGGCGGAAACAGCCCGAATCAATGCTTGGGGCAACGTTTCGTCTTCCCGAACGGGACAATCGGCACAGCCGCCAGCGAACGGCTCGATAACCCAAACGATTTGTCGCTAAGCAAAATGTACATTGACATCGGTGCAAAAGACGAGGAAGATGCCAAAAAACGTGTAAAAATCGGCGATATTTGTGTGTATTGCACCGAGCCAGTTATCACGGGCGATGCGTTTATGTCCAAGGCACTTGACGACAGAGTGGGCTGCTTTATTATGATTGAGGCTCTTAAACAGCTGAAAGCCCCTGTTTACGATATGTATTTTGTGTTTACGGCACAAGAAGAAGTCGGCTTGCGGGGCGCGCGAACCTCCGCATACGGCATCGACCCAGATTATGGACTTTCGTTTGACGTAACAATTTCAGCGGATACGCCAAAGGCACTAAAATTCCCGTCTAAAATGTATGGCGGTGCGGCGATAAAAATCAAGGATAACTCGCTGATTTGCCACCCGAAAATTGTCAAGCATTTAGAAGACTGTGCAAAAGCCGCCAATATCAAGCACCAATATGAAATCCTGGAGTTCGGCGGCACAGATTCTGGAGCAATCCAAGCAAACAAAAGCGGCGTGCCGTCTGGTGTTATCTCGGTTGCGACACGCTATGTGCATAGTGCCAACGAAATGTGTGCACTCTCCGATATTGAAGATTGCATAAAATTGACCGTTAAGGCGTTGGAAACGGCGATTGAATAGGAGGAATTTTTATGTTAGTAGTAACAGTTGACACAATTCCAGGCAAAAACTTTGAGGTTTTAGGCGGAGTTGTAGGAAGTACCGTACAAGCCAAGCACATCGGCAGAGATTTCATGGCAGGGCTGAAAACTCTGGTCGGCGGCGAGATTGAACAATACACCGAACTTTTAATCGAATCGCGCCGCATTGCCACCGATCGCATGGTTGCACAAGCCAAAAACATGAACGCCGATGCGGTTATTGCCGTCCGCTATGCGACTTCTTCAGTAATGGAGGGCTCTTCGGAGGTTATGGTTTACGGCACGGCGGTTAGGTTTACGCAGTAGTAGCCGAAAATGGCGTAATGGGCGGCTTTTGCGGTTGCCCGTTGTGCGGTTTATCGTAAAATGTTAGTAGTATAGAGATTTATTAGAAAAAAACGGGTGGACGGATTGTTGTAGGGACGACCGTCCGCCTACATACACTTAGGCTAAATTGGAACGGGAAAACAGGCGACCGACCCGCCTGCCGCGGGCAGGGGACGGTCGCCCCTACCTGACCGCCGTCAGGCGGGCGGTCGGCGTTTTTGTAGGGGCGACCGTCCTCGGTCGCCCGTTCCCCTATAATTAGTATAGAGATAAAAGCGAGCCTTTTACAACAGGCTCGCTTTTTTGGGTTGGGGGATTTTTAATTACTATTTTTTGGTTATTCCTCTGGTGGTGCGGTTGGTGGTGTGTCGTTTGGTGGAGCGTTGTCGGTTTCGGATGGCGGCGGAGTTTCTTCAACTGGTGGTGCTACTTCCTCAACTGGCGGCGGAGTTTCTTCAGCTGGTGGTGCTACCTCTTCAGCTGGTGGAGGGGTTTCCTCAACTGGTGGTGCTACCTCTTCAACTGGCGGCGGGGTTTCCTCAACTGGGGGTGCTACTTCCTCAACTGGCGGCGGAGTTTCTTCAGTTGGGGGTGCTGTTTCTTCTGTTGTGTTGTCTTCTGTTTCGTTAGGAGTTGGTTCTTCTGTGTCGATGGTTGTGTTGTCTTCGTCCTCATTTTCAGTTTCGGTTTCGTTAGGTTCTACTTCGTCTTCGCCTGTATCGGTTTCGTATATTTCGTTTGTGTCTTCGCTTTCTTCCGATATGTCGATTTCTTCGTCCTCTATCTCATTAGGTGGCAATATTGGCGTGGGCAAAGGTAAAGGCAAATCGCTAGGCATAATGCCGAAAGATTCTAGCAAAGTAGTTGGGGTGCTTGGGTTTGTTGTAGCAAACATATAGGTAACAGTACGCCCTCCGCTAGTAATGCTTCCAATGCCTATATAGTTAATTGTAGCGTTAAGCATATTTGCATTATGACCCTCTGAATTTATCCATTGATTAACAACAGCTTGAGGTTGCGGCATTATTCCTGAAAATTGGCTTGCATTACGGAAAGAATCTGGAACACCAAAAGCTGTCCCTACACCTGGCGAACCCTCATACGGACCCTGATCATGTCCTAGCGGTAAATTTAAGTCAATAAGAATTTGAGAATAAAAACGCCCTGCTTGCATATGAGTATTATCAATAGTCAATTCATTCAGTCCATTGGCAACTCTATGCTCGTTAATAAAGTGGACAACTTCCAATTCAAAAGCAGTCGCTCCGCTGTTTGCAACCCACATATCAATCCATTCGGCTCTTTCCTCGGGTGTCAACATTCTATCTGGTAATACTTCTGGGAATGTTGGTGCAGGTGTTGGCGTTGGTGTTGGCGTTGTCGGTGGCGTTGGTGTAGGAGTTGGTGTCGGCGTTGGCGTAGTCGGTGGCGTTGTGGTTGTTGGCGGCGGCGTTGGCGTAGTCGGTGGCGGTGGTGTTGTCGGTGGCGGTGTTGGTGTTGTCGGTGGCGTTGTGGTTGTCGGTGGTGCTGGCGTTGGTGTTGGCGTTGTCGGTGGTGGCGTTGTTGGCGGCGTTGTCGTTATCGGTGGCGGCGTTGGCACTGGTGCTGGTGTTGGCTGTGGCACAAATACAACAATTGGTGCTGGCTCTGCGTTGTTTTGCCGTTCTTGCTCTTCTAGCCAATCTTGGTTGCGTCTTATTGTTTGGGCAACCCGCCAACGTTGCTGTGCCTCGCTCCAACTGCGTCTTGGAGAAACGCTGACATTTGCTGTTGGTGTAGGCGTTGGCGTTATTGTCGGCTCTGCTGGCGTTGGCTCGGCTGTCAAACTTTGCACCTCTGTCAAAATTGCTTGGGTTACAAAACTGCTGTTTTCTAGTAAATCGGCGGCGTTGTTGGCTATTTCGTTTAATGCAAACGTTGTTAGGTCTGCCACGATTATGTCGCTTATTATGTAGTCGGCTTGGTCGGCTTGCAGAACCACAATTTGACCCTCTTCTATTGCCGTGCCGTCAATATCGCCGCTACCCGCAAGCATGATTATATAATGGTAATCTTCGCCATGACCTGCCACAAAAGTAGCGTTTTCGGCTGTTATAGCGAGGTTTCCAACGGTTAGCTGCAACCCTGCATCTTCCTCTGATACGATAATCAACGCATTCCCGCTATCTACGGTAAAATTTAGGTTGTTCGCATCTATGCTGACTGTAGTGCTACTTTCCGCATCTAGTTTCAATGTGGAATCTGTGCCAAATCCAATATACACATTGGTTGACAAACCTGTTTCTACCAAAAAGCCGTCCGCAAGGTTCAAACCCACAATCGGGGCTACCTGCTGCTCGTCTGCGGCAAAAATATTGGCGTTTTCGCCCACAACATCAAGTATTGACACAACAGTGTCATTGGCGGACGGTGCGGCTGCTTGTGCTTGCACGGGCAAAATAGAAACCGCCAAAACCGCAAACAACGCAACTGCAAATAAATTTTTAAGATTTTTGAACAATTAAATCCCTCTTTCGTAAAAAAATTGCAAAATTTTTCGTGAAACTTTCGGCGGTATTTAGAATTTTGAAACTTAGCAAATTTCTTCCCCTCCCATAACTAAAATGCCAAAAATGACACGATTATCATTGTACTACAAGATAATCGTGCTGTCAAGTAACATTTTTGTGTCATCGGATTTTTGTGTGGTTTTTGCGGTATAACTATAGCTAAAAATTGCGGGGCACCTGCCCGCTGACAGGCGGGAGGGGGGCACGATTTATAGGGGACGGGCGACCGAGGACGGTCGCCCCTACAATATGCGTCCCTGTA
>JGI24700J35501_10930065_pt1 | contig 11268 bp, 6 predicted proteins | sample TergutTh196P1_FD_35501 | JGI IMG/M metagenome (IMG submission 35501) | reverse complement strand
CTTTGTTGTAATTTACTCCCCCCCCCCACTATATCCATTCTAACTTTTATTCATAAATAATTTGCTGCTAATGTCTCCACTCCCCAGCCTGTTCTATGGCAAACCTTACCTTAACTTTTATATCACATGAACTCTTCAAGGTGTTAGCTGGTTCAGATATATAAACAAACAAACAAACAAACAAACCATATTACAATGCTGACATGGCCACAATCTCCCACAAAGTTGCTACTTAGTTCACCTGTGTTTTTCCTTCATATTCACAGATACCTGCTAACAACCTACACTGGCTTACAGGTCCTGATACACCATTAACTGTTATGCTGGTTTCAGTTCCATAAGTATGCTGTGAGTCTTTACCAACACTGACCCCCCACCCCAATACCATGCATAGTTTCTGCTCATGATGTGGCCACAGGGTTCAGATTTGACTAAGGTAATTTGAGCGGCAGCCAGCATATACAAATGCTTAAGACAGAAATGAAAATACTGCAATAGGTTGAACATGTTACAAAAAAGTAACACAACAAATAACTATAATGCTCCAATAAAGATCTAATCCAAATGGCTTAACGAAAGCAGCAATGGAAGTAGAGGAAAATCAAAATGCTGTAGAAACATGGAAAATGAAGTGATAACAATCACTCAGAGAAACAATGCCAAATATTCGCATGGTCTCACCGTGCTGTTGATGCTGGCTAGCAGTCTGCCATTGAACTCCACTAGAGAGTAGCATGCCCCTTTAATCTCCTTCTCAGCTACCTGGTGCAATTTGCCATCCTGGTACTGAAACATGAGGATGCGTCCCTGTTTTGGCTCACTCTCTTCTGGGTTCACCAATGCTGTACCAACAATGTAATAGGTGTTGGCATCATCCCCAAGCTTCGTCGACACCAGACTCAGAGCATACTCACACTGCATGAACTGGTGGGCATGCAGCACTGTAAACAATATTCAGTATTGGTTTTTCTTAAGACAATTAAACAATTTCAAATGCCACTGCAATATGCTGTCGAAGATAATACTTCCAGTTATGGTCAGACCATCTCATCCAGGAATGCACAAATCCCAGGTGCCAGGTTGCCAAAGCGACTGAATTTTGTACCGCAGCGGATAACATTTGTGAGCCATAAATGTGGAATTTGTCTCACATCACCATTTTGGTATACAGAATTTTAAGATGGTGCTTGGATTTTTTAAAAATTTGTGTGACCCTTACCTTAATGGTGCCAAAATGTTCATTTCTGAGGGACTGAACACTGTGAAATAGTGGGGAAAGAAAAATCTCTGCCAGTAAAAGCTAATGAACTACAGCTGATTGTTTGGAACTACTGGTGTATCACTTCTTGAGCCACTGTCAACAATCAAAAGGTGTACTACAGAACAACATACTGTGTTTTGAAGTCTACAAGGTGTGAAATTGTTCCCGTAACAGTGCAACTAATACCCATACTCAAGGGTGGCTCATCCATAAGGGCTGCAGCCCCCAGAAGCAATTCTGTGAAAAATTAGATAGCTGAATAAAAGTTTTCATTTGGAGATACACACAATCTTTAAAAACATACAAATGAGATCATTTCAAATTCAAATACTCATGACAGAATCTTTAAGTGCAGCAGAGATCAGAGCGCATTGTGCCCTTTCCAGCCCTTGTGCACTGGCTTCAGCACTAGTGGCAGTGGTGGGGAGACTCACCAAGCTAAGCCTGTGGGCGGACAACTGTCAGTGCAGCTGCATAGCAGTCCAGACAGCAGTTCAAGGAGGACTTTGTATACCTGCTTACCTCTGCTAACATTTCAGATGCTGGCATTTTGATACCTATTTTTACCTAGCTGTTCACAAAGCCATATTTGTGAACGCTTTAATTTTAGTAGTTGAAATCTCAAGATTAATAAAAAACAACAACATTGTGAAGTATTTACAGGGCATCAGTTTTTCATAATTAAGTCTTGCTGAGAAGATTACTATTCAGAACTTATGTCATGCAACACCTAATTTAATTCAGCGATCATCTAGCAGAATATGAGCATAAGGGAGAAAATTTAACCCTGCTATAGGCAATGAACTTAAGTGACTGAGTGGCTGTGTTGATAGAACTGCTGTATTCAACCCTTCTGATTAATAACATAACAGCACTAGATGCAGTCCTATCATAAGCAAGTCCCACAAACCACTGCTGCTCATACTGGTATGCTGCACAACCTAATCCCCAAGGCTTACTGAAGCTCATAACACCAAGCAATTTAATCATTTTTGCAACAGATATTGTGTTATTACGCAAATACAGTCTGAGACATGTCTGCAACAAGGGAAAGATTGCTGGGATCAATGTGAAATTCCTAAATATCGGTCATTTGGTCAAATCTTTGCTTGTAATACTGCCACCAGTAGGTGATGTGAGCACTTAAGAGTGCATCACCTGGGATTAATGTGCTGACATTATGGTGACAATCTTAGTGTGGTTAACTGTACGACACGGCAAAAATAGGAGGAAGAGTGGGTGTAGCAGTTGTAGTCTGACCATTGTAAGGACCGTCTCATATGTGAGACCCAGGCAAAAATTGTGCAAATAAAAGAGGGCATGGAAAACGAGGTGTTCTAAACTGAAGTTGGGAAGGTTCGTGATATCAAGTGTAAAGGACTGTTTTGAAAAGTATAATGGCCATAGTTATCCGAGCACCAGATGAAATCTCCCCAATTCATCACCTGCAAGTGGCATGTCACATTACAGTCATGCACAATAAAACACGTTCCATACAGGTACGGTACCAAAAAATTATGACTGTGCAGGGGGGTCATCTTATATTCAGATTATTCTCATACCTGGGTAAATACAGTCTCTGTAACCATCATGTATATATATCCATATGGTTCAGAATAAAGAACCCAAACTTAACCAGAAAAGCGTCATAGCATACTTTCATACCCTGCAACACTTCAACACAACCTGATGTAATAAGAATAAGGAACACATCACAGCTGTACACAGGCCTATTACAAATAATTAGTGAGCAAATATCTGATATTAACCTGACTTTGAAGGAAGTGACTTTGATTGGGTGAATAAGGGAATTCACCAGTTTACGGACAAATGCTACAAAGTGTGTGAACAAACCTCATGAACCTCATTTTAACTGTCACCTTCAAATGTATGCTGATCTATAACCAACAGGTTATGAACCTCAACCTCCTGTCCGAATTCTGCAGCTGTGTTGGCACCCATGGCTCCAGGTTTCATCATAGACAGGGAACCCATGGCCGATGATGAGGTAGTACTCTGTGTCTGTGTGCTAGCACTAGGGCGTACTGGGGTGAGTCCTGCCGAGTCCTGGATATCAATCCGCATGGTGATGACACCAAACGTCTGAAACACACGGCCTTGTTGAAATGTGTATCCTCAGAGAAACTAGGGTTGTGGTTAAATGCATGACGTGGCACAAGGTACATGCCTGTGAAGTCTCCTGGTATGCTATTCTTCGAGGAGACTCGCCAAGTGGAACCGTTCGTATGTGCAGTTTCTGTATTTCATCTATCGTCCCAATTGTGACTGTGCTGTCTGTAGCCAGTGCCAGACTGAAACAATTTCACCAAGTCAACATCCCAGACACAGCAGTGATGCCAACATTATTTCAGCAATTACCTTATGATTTTCAATACGTACCTGTCAGGGTAAGCTTCTGCATTCAGGGAACACATGTGATTCACTTCTTTCAGGTTCACATTTGAAAAAACGAGCTTATGGTTGGATGAGTAGATGACGGTAGGCCGGTCAGAACAGGCAAATACATTTGTTGTAGATAAAGATCTAAATGTGCGCAGCATTGTGGGCTGTGTTCCTAAAGTAACCTGTAGAATAAAAGGAGATATTTCATGTACTAGATCCTTCTTAAGCCTCTGAGTGTAACTTGCTCAGTGTGTCAAGCATATTCAGAACACCAATATCAAACAATCATGAAAACACACAATTTGTGGAACAGAATAACACCACAGAGCTGCGCGGTCTTGTGGAATGCAACTTACACCAACCAGAATAATTAATGTACACAGAGGTGCTAGGATGGTCACAGAAATGAGGGCAAAGTAACATACTTAAAAGTTCCTTGTCTTTGCAAGATCTGACTGATGTGCTCATGGTGACAAATATTAAGACTCTGTCTTCTGGGATGTGATGCCATATTGTTTGGTAGATAACCAGTATTTTGAAAGAACCCACTACTCCAACATTCAGGGCAGAAGAAGTCCCAAACTCATGTAACTATGCACATCCCTGAAGGCCGTGAATGTTATGTCAGTGAGAAAACTTTTATTGTCAGATAAATTATTCTCATTCAAGGGCTGGTCACCAAGTGATACCATGGTGTCCACACGACTAGACCAGCGATGTGACTAACACACAACTAAGTGTTCTGCAGTGTTCCTGTGTTCAGTTGAGAAACAACAGCCAGTGCCCCTAGATGATGGAGTGAACTGGCTGTCCTATTTTTCATGCCCATGTTAGTAAGTTACAAAATATTCAAGCCTAGACGCTTACATGCAGAAGTGTGCACTTATGAACAGACTCCTATCTAAGTCATGACAATATTGTAATGTTCATAGTTTCTCTACAAAATGTATGTAGTGCCAGTCACAACAGCCCACAGTATTGTAACAAAGCAGGCCTGTAATGCAGTTCTCACTAATATACTTACAAACCTACGTGCAGCACAATATTTCACTAACTAGTGATCAAAGTTCACCAAAAGACACTGTGTAAACAACTGTGAATTCATACACTTGTTATAATCATCAGATATGATAGAATTGCTTGGTAGAGACTAATTATGGAAATGGTGTGCGTTCCTCAATTGCAATTCTTAACTAATTTAGGCATTTTCTTTGTACAATAAAGTTGTACACACTCACAATACTGTCTCAGTATCAAGATAACAGTGTACTTCAATACTAGCCTGTTTAGCTAAGAGACATCGGGTTTCACATAAGGTGAGGCTGTCATCTGGGCAATTCACTGTACTGCAACTTACAAATTCTTTCTTCCCCTTTCTTTCATTCCTGCAGATATACTTTTAGGGTACTATCATCCATTACAGAAAACATTTGACTTAAGTTACTACTATAATAAGATTGTCATTCCTCTCAGCCACTGAACCATGCGATCAATTTATGAAATGTGGCAAGAATGCAACTACAACACCACAGTTTTCAGTTTTCTACAATCAATAATATAACAATGGGCACTTGAAACTGATAAGGTGGAAACTTCATTAGTGCCTCTCTGACGTATGGCAACAGAGTCTCAAAAACTACACAGCTTTTGTTAAGGTAATGGTTTTGCAGAATATAAAATAATGACCAGGCCACTGCACGCAACCTATAATCAGCTGTACATCTGATGGCAGTACCCAAAGAATCACTGCAACAAGGCATCAGAAATTAGACAAAACCAAAAAACTTCATAAGCATACTTCCATACTTCATGCGAAACGCTGCTTACAACCCAGCAATTACAAACACGGCAGTTGTGCAACACTTTGAAGTTATGTCCAAAAACTTAATGTACACAAAATCCATATTTCAGTGCAAAATGTGTTATATACATAAATATATATATATATATATGAGTTGATAGTTATAATGAGGATGACATTAACAACAATAACCATCCAGAACCACTGTGGGGCCCACCCAGCCGTATAGTCAGTGGGTACCAGGTTTGTTTCCTGTGGGTAAAGAAGCTGGGGCATTAAGTTGACCATCCACCAGCAAGTGCTGGGATTAAAAGTGTGGAGCTGTACCTCCACTGTGCTTGCCTGTCTTCCTGGCATTGACAGGGACAACTTTACCTTTTACAGTAAAAACAATATCGGCAATGTACATGTAACGTAACGTGGTGAGGGATTTGTGTCAGGAGTCGAAGCTTTGCAGTGAAATGAGTCATCGATATTATGTAACATGTTGCCATGGAAACACAACAATGTGTACTGCTGTGGTGTATATATCGCTATCAACAATATGATATTGAAAGCACTGCCATGGTAATGCACTAATGTGCTCCCTGTGTACTGTTTATGGTGATGTGTCCCTGACAAGAATATGAACATATTTCAGTCTTCCTGTAATGTAACCTACACTGTGGTCCAATCTTGAACAAATCTGGATTTTCTTGACAGATATGCATTGTCTCCAAAATCAAATTGGGTTATAAATGTAAGTTACCTAAATATGAGAGATTTTAGGCTTTCACCACAGTGTAGCTGAGGTCTGTACGCTTCTGATATGTTCTGCAGTGGGAACTGGTAGTCCGTGATCGATGTTCCGGGACAGCATGATGATCGCGACTTCAAGGGTCAAGATGAGACTGACGTGCTGTCCTGATGTGTTGGTAACATAGTATCAACTGATACAAGTACATCATCGGAGAAGAGCAAAGACTTTACCATAACATGTCACTACCCCAACTCCTGTCTGTGCAGCACAATAGTAAACTTTACTGGTTCCAACTGTAGCTATTTATAGTGACAATGTCAAATATACATTTATAACACTGCAAGGTACTTACTTTTTTTTTGTCTGTCAACAAGCCAGTCTGTTTACTGAGTGTGAAGTAGAACATGGATCCATCCCCCAGTGCACACAGGAGGTAGTTGATTCCCTCAAAGCAAGTCATCAGTATTGATCTGGGAATGATCTCTGTGGTGATATACAAAAACAAACCGAGGTATCAGCACCCCATTCTCAAACACCCTCAGTTCACAGTTTTTCCTCAGAGTGAGAACCAAGTTACATACCCACAAAAAGAACAGTTCCAGTTGTAGTCTTTATGACTCTACACTGAATGGTCACTGCATTACCCATACCTAACTACCTCCTTAATTTCTACATGAAAAAATTCTTTTAATTTCTATATGAAAAAATTCTCACCTCTTAAAAGTATTTTCCCAGTGCCTGATCTTTACCACTTTTCTGAAGGATTTATTAGTTACCCTTACATTACAATTTTGTGCTGTGTTCTGTTGACATGAACTAGTAATCAGTTTTATTTTTATTTAGTTCTGGACCAACTTTCTTCCTAGCATCTTATGGAGCTTCCATGTTGTCTTCATTATGGTATATTCATTATGGTATATATGTCTGTCACATATTCAGTGAAACCACAAGATGAAATGTTCCACTCAATTTCAGTCACACTTGGTTTTCTTCAAGTAGTAAAAACAATGGCAATAAACCATGTTTTGAGAATTCCAAGCAAGAAACTATCATGGATATTACTTTAACTTCACAGTAACACAGTCTGTTTAACTTAACTTCCAGGCTATACCACATTCATTAGGAATGCTGTGCAGTAATTCTCTTCAGTGGAACAGGCTTTCTTCAAGTCTACACATACCCTCCTTTATTAAACTTTTCTCTCCTGTATTGGACAACTGATTCAATAAACACTACAGTACCTTGTAATATCTGTCCTTTGCATCGTCACATTTATCCTCAGTTGTCACACACATTCATAACCAAAACAATCACCTTGTACTAGTCTCACATAGAGTATCCCATCACTAACAAACTTCAAACACTTAAAACCTGACATCAACACTAACAGCAGCAGCAGCATCAATAGCAACAGCCGCTGCCACTGCCACCGCAACCACCACCACAACGAAGCAAACTTCCATCAGTCCAGCTCGGGGAGAGTATTCCTAGGACCAAAAATTTTGCTTTTTATTAGAAAAAAGCTTCATCAATGGAACAGAGAGATGTCAGGGAAATGCCCAAAAAGGCCTCCAAGAGTGTCTGTACAGCAACCAATTTGGTATCTCCTGACCCCTTGTCTCCTACTCCATCAAATACTTCAGCTATGATGACTCCAGAAAACACAAAAGAGGAGCCTGATGACACTGAACCAGTAAATGAAGGAGATATAAAATGGGAATATTCCTCTGATTAGTTGTACAGCTCAAGTACCCAGTAACAAAAAATTACCTGTAATAATTCTGGTCAAGATACTTACTATTTGATATTCCAGAATATTCGATAACTTGGAGCTGTTGGGGCCTATTAAGTCCAACTAATTTATTGAGTTCAATTCACCCTGCTTTGCTTGGGACTACCTACTGATTAATCATGTGTTGTCACAGTGGTAGCCCCATCACCATTAAATGCACATAGTCCGGTTAATACTTAAAAAGGGTGCTGGAAATGGCTTCTTATAGCTCAAAGACAAGTGTCATATCTCAAAAATGCTTTCTTTTGCATTCTCCAGAGTGCAAGGATTTCTTGGTACAGCGACCCTGTTTGTACATCCTACTTGTGTTCTGACAAAGTGGGCATACATGAAAAAGACATACGTGGTCAGTCATTAAAGTTCGCGAACTTGCCACCGTGTGCTTGCCGTGGCAGCACTGGACAAAAGCCTTAGTAACAGTCAACCAAGTTTACTATTTGGATGTACTGAAAAGGTTGCGTGAAAAAGTTTGACGGAAACGACCCGAACTTTTTGCCAACACTCATGGATCGTGCATCACGACAATGCACCTGCTCACACGGCACTGTCTGTGAGGGAGTTCTTAACTACTAAACAAATAACTGTGTTGGAACACCCTGCCTATTCACCAGATCTAGCCCCCAGTGACTTTTTTCTGTTCCCAGAGATAAAGGAAATATTGAAAGGAAAGCATTTTGATGACATTGATGATATCAGGAGTAATACAATGGCAGCCCTGAAGGCCATTCCACAAAACCATTTCCAAAATTGTTTTGAAGGGTGGACTAGGCGCTGGCATCAGTGCACAGCTCCCCAAGGGGAGTGCTTTGAAAGCGACTATGGTGGTATTCAGCAATGACGTATATAGCACTTTTACCACAATGAGTTCGCGAACTTTATTGTCACACATTGCAAATGGTATTCCAACAAAAAGTAATGGAATAAGTTGGGGTTTGGGGCAATCGTCCGAAAGATAGCTTGTTCATATGTGGTATACATAACAATTATTGTGTTACAGACATTAATACAGAAATAAACAATTAATATTTTAGCTCATGTAAAGAAAAGGAATTGTGATCAACTTGCGTGCACTTGTAAGAGACGGTATGTGTTCCACATCATCGCTGTCATGGGTGATTTAAATTCAATCTCCAAGGTTTTTCTACTCAGTCACTTTATTACCCACAGATCATCCACATCACCAATGTCAAGATTATTGCTGTGATTATTTGTCAAAGTGTCAATATTCTGTTCCTTGATTGCATGCATCATCAAGCCACTTGTAGGTAGAATAAGAAAGAGACTGTTAACTGAAGACAAATACACGAACCAGGTGGTCTGAACTAAATGGTGAGTGCATAGTGAATGATGCAGTTTGCAGTGAGCATGCAGGCTCCCAGTTTTGTTCTGTGCCATGAATTTCATCTACTCTCAGCACTGTCCTAGTGTGCAGCTGGCTGAAGGGCATTTAAACCAGAAAATGAGCAGTTGTACATTAAGAAGCAGTGTACACTGACAGGGGCATTAATGCAAAAAGGCATAAACACAGGCCACCTGTATACACTTCATCTTTAACATTCACTCCATTGGCATGTGCAGAATGCGAAGATTCCTTGCCATACTCAAGAGCTTCTTTCATTCCTCTCTGTCATATAACCTTTCCTTCCACCCTTTTCCACCAACTAGTCTTCCATCCTCCCTCAATTCATCTTGCCATCTATTTCTTGATCTACTTCTCAGCCTTGTTGCTTCCAAATTCATATATATTACTTTTTTGGGAATTCTATTTTCTTCCACTCTCTGTACATGCCCAAACCAATGTAATCTATTTAACCTTTAAACATACCAAAAATAAAAATCAACTGCAGAGATTTATGTCTAGTCAATAAGGAGGTCACAATCACTTGCTTACTATTCTGTACTAAGAAACTCTCTATACAATACACTGAATTATTTAAGATGTCAGCTGTTGCAACATTTGCTGAGAAACAGCACAGATTCCCTTGCACTCAGAGTGCTGTTACAAGTTGGTGTCCAAATAGGTGTAACATATGAGTGTGAATTTACGAAGAATCCTAGTTCCCCTCACAGCACACCACACATCGAATTTAACATGATGTAATGTCTCTACTAACACGGCAAACATCTCATTGTGAGAATTCACATACCCACTGACTTCACCACTAAACAGAACATGTATGGGGTCTATCCCACATTCATAAAATCCAGTCTTGTTTCAAGAAGCCTGTGAACCACAGCTGTTGAGATACAATCAATATGAATGCAGCAGTTTAGTTGCATTTAGTGCACATGTCTGCTGCACACATCAAAACAGCAACTTTCTTTGAGATGTTTTCAATCCAAGAAAAATTTCATCTAGCTTTTCTCAGTTTGGTTACTGTTTACAATGGAACACACTGCTCAGAACATTTTTATGTATTCGTGAATTGTTTTCCTGTAAGCCTGACACATCAGGAAATGTTCATCTGGATTTACACTGCCACTTCTTGTAGGACCTGCACACACCTAAACATATGATACCCTAATGAGACACACATGCCAACTGAAGGTGACAAACACAGACAGACCACAATGTCTGTCTGATAAAAAGTGTGGGGGTGAGCCAGTGAGTGGGCTAGATTTTACAAGAAAAGTAGACTGATGTGAAGTGACTAATGTCAGTTAACATTCAAAATAATGACCCTATTATTTGTAGCTACCCTCCACAGCTGGATGCCACCCCCCCTCCCCCTCTATCTGAAACCCAATGAAAAGCTATGGCTGTGGTGACAGATAACACATGTAAATTCATTGCTTATTAAAATAACAGTAATGTGACTGCCTGTATGTCTTACCTCCACCCAGAAATTCCCTGTTCACCTCTTCCAGCCCAGGCAGGCGCAAGATGCGGGCAGATATGTCAGTCCACAAGCCCACCGCCACAATTTCTGCTTTGTTGCTGTTCTCCTGAAGAGGCGTGACATCAAGACATGCCACTTCATGCTCCAGAACTGCTTGGCTGAGCAAAAAATAGCAGTGTTACTGTGTTACATAATTAAATTCAAGTAACATCAAGCAACTGGAACAAAGCTGTGTCATCAAATCTATTGAAAACTGGTTGCAGCATCTGCCACAACCCAGGATGTGTGCAGGTTTGGGAAGGTCAGAAATACAGCATTATTCAAAATGATTGTCGGGGGTTTTAACAACTTGTCATACACAATACACTTGAGATAGGAGTATATGTATTTTTTTATTTAATAGAACAACACTCCAAGTTTTTGTGACATACC
>JGI24700J35501_10930066_pt1 | contig 11273 bp, 6 predicted proteins | sample TergutTh196P1_FD_35501 | JGI IMG/M metagenome (IMG submission 35501) | reverse complement strand
ATGTAGAGTTGTTTATAATAATAAATAAATTGTTGCATCAAGTGGGTATCTCTCTTCAATTTCATATATGATGCACGGACACACATACATCAAATATAACTAATAGTGTTTGCTTATGTGTTCATGCAGGTGAATTGGACGTCACATATCTCTACACCAAAGATGAACCTTTGAAATGGAATTACCAAACCTTCAGTTACTATTTTGGTTTCAAATATGCTTTAGGATCTGTCACATTAATTTTGGGAACTCCTATACTGAAATATTTTGCAATATCTGACCACGTAATCTGCCTTGTTGGCATTGTTTCTAAAGCAGCTGGATGCGTGTTGCTGAGTCTTAGCACAACAAATACGCTGATATTTATTGGTAAGTGAACATGTTATGGAAGTAGATTTCCAAGTGTTCATATTTTATATTCTGCAAGTGAACCTTAACAGACTTCTGGATTCTTAGGAGGGAGTTGCATTTCAGAAGTGTATAGGACTGTCATAATGATCATAAGGCTGTACCTGTTAGCTGGACTGTGTTAAACATCAAAGTGTAGTACAAAACTTTATGTTAAGTGTGAAGACTGAAAGAAATCACATTTACTTAACATTAAGTTTTACTGTAACATTAAAAATTCTTGTTTTCAGTTCCAGTGGTGTCTATGTTCAGTTCCTTTTGTATACCTGCTCTTCGTTCGCTGCTGTCTAAACAAGTTGAAACTTTGGAATTAGGTGAGTCTTTGTTCTGTGCCAAATGTAACAGACATATTAAATTACTGTACCTTCTTTCATTGATTTATTAACTGCTAAGAATGTATGCCTGTACCTACGCAACATGCCATGAGATTGTGACAGCAAAGCTCAAGAAATTTTACTGCTAGCATTAGACTGAATTCAAATTCATGAGGGATGAACTTCCAGGTTCATATTTTTTTTGCCCACTACATGTCTGTGGAATTCATGTAGTGTTCAATAACGTAATGTTTGGGAATATATTACGAGTAATATTAACATTTATATGCATCCAGGCCCATGCCATCCATTTGTTTTTGTCCATTCCATGCTTTAAAAATTTGTCCATAATGGCATTTTTATTCAGGGGGGAGAGACAAACCTTTCTGGTTATGTGTGTACATCCCACAGATTTATTCTCTCCCCCCGGTCCCAATCTGGTGTGCAGGAGATTCATTGTGCAGACTTCCTTGATACTGGTTTTGCCTAGTTGGTGAGCTGAAATAATTGTGTGATTGCATTAAATATGAATAACAAAATGCTGGCAATGTGTTGTAGGTGTCAAGAAGTGTTCCTTTCATATTGAGGCATAGAAGAATAAAATTTTGAAGATTAATTAGTATTATTAACAAAACCATGTTTTTGCTTTAATTTGGCATAAAATTTATGTAATGGTCAAGGAAGTATATGAAAACAGCCCATTCCAATTAATTTTTGCGTATCTGTCATGTAATGATATTTGCATCTCTACAAAGTATGATCTTCATATGTTTTTTTAAAAAAATAATTATTGTGAAAAAATCTAAATAGTTTAAAAGTGAAAAATGTTAATCTTATTACTTACAAGATTGTCTTAAAGTAAAATACTGACACCATAAAATAATCCATTGCTGTGACCAACATGATTTCCCTGTTGAAATGGATTCAATCATCTGGTGCATAAGTAGTGGAGTTTTATTTCTTACTAATTATTTCCCATTAGAAGCTAATTTTAATGTTGTGTTATTCCATTATTTAATACATAAACAAAGAATTCTTTGTAAGTCTTGTTATATTTTTGTAAATAATATCTGATCTAATTGACAATTATCATCTGGCTTTCTTATCTCAATGTCGCTGCTTGCAGCCACAGTTCTTTTCATTTTTAAATACCATTGTTGCAGTTGTGCAGGACATTGTTTACCCTTTTGCCCATGAAGAGTTACATTCAACAGGACACAGACACCCATTTGGCCAATAAAGATTAATTTAAGTTGTTCATTTTGTAAATTTGTGTATGCAGAATAAACAAACAGAAGAAATTACTTACAATTTAAAACACTTTTCTTACAGGTAAAATGTATGCATCTGTTGCGACTGTGGAGAATATTTGTACCCTCCTTGGCTCCCTTGTATTTAATAGTCTTTATCCAGTCATGAGGATATTTCAGAGGGGACTTATTTTCCAGTTTGCAGCTGTGTTACATATCATTCCATTTATTATAATGTGGTAAGTGAAAATTTAACGTAGCTTTAATATCACATTTTAATGATTATAGAAATTTTGTTGGGTTGATGCCAGTTTTCTGTGCCACTGTTTTGTTTTCTGCTACCATAAGAAGTGGATGATAAAGATATTACAGTATTCCAAAGAAGCTATGAGCATTATGTTACAAAGTTTAGAATACATTGAGTAATAAATGTGCAAAAGAAAACTTAGAACTGCGGAATAAACACTTGGACAAAACACTGCAATACAAAAATAACTTGTTTTTGTCAAATGTACAAAATGTGATTGAATCTTGTAGATGTTTTAATGCTGCACTTGATCTTATAATTTGTCTATTGGCTGCATATTTTCAGTGCAATGAAAATGAAATCAGGGTGAAGTCACTGATAATATCCAAATAGAATTTGCATATTGAACTCACTCACAGTGTAGTGGCTGATGATTTATGTCTCTGATTCACCTCAGTGGAATTCCTTACCAGTTTCCAGTAGTCATTAATCAATACATGAGGTCTGACGTGGTCAGGTAACGCTTCTACATGACGGATATTTCTCAGTGAAAGCATTTCCCATGCTTCACGGTCATTGCTGAAGTTCATAGGAGAGAGGCTGAGATGTAAGTCCAGAATATGGATATTTAGTGACCATTTATGTCCAGTGACTTTATAGGCATTGAGAAGTTCTTAAGCAAGTTGACCTTGAAATTTCTGAGGAAATCTGTCTGTAGTTTTTGAAATGTTCTACACACCCCTGCCTCATCTGGGTATTGGGCCATGTATTCAGACTTTACAGGAATGCCTAATTTATTTGTTAAGCAGCAAGAACAATCTACTATTCTTTGGTGGGGGGGGGAGTTGTCTTCTCTTAATGTCATCAGGCCATTAGTGGGCATTTGATGAGACTGATGCAGCTAGTCTTAAAACATGGTACATCGTGTGTGGGGTGCCAAAAGTTCATCCTGATTCCCATCTTTACAACCAAAATGAAGTCTACAGACTATTTAATGGGGGGGGGAGAGGTACAATTGTCTGTTTGAATTTATTACAAGTTAACTTACCACACATGTAATAGAAACTGTTCGGATGGTTGATATACTTGTGCAGCATTCTGGCATGCAACAATATACGTATGCTTACAAAACAGGGCAACATTTACAGGTGGCCAGCAGATTAAGAAAAAATCATGACTACGATACACAAAGTTCATGGAACAAAATCAAGAGACTGACCAAAAAAGTCAACTTACAAGTTGGGTGACAACATCAAACACATATACAAATGTCATAAACATGAATATGTATGCATTATCATAGACAGCAGGATCAAGTGGCAGACTCCCTCCCTTTTTTACTCTTATATAGGTAAAGTTGTCCCTGTCCACACCAGAAGGCATACAGGGGGAGTAGTAGTATAGCTCCACTCATTCTTAAACATGGCACCAAGTGGAAGTGGTTGTCATGCCTTGGTTGCTTTATCTTTGGGAAAGAGCCCCAGTACCCATTGAAAAGGAAGGTGGGTCGGCCGTAGAGCTGGTCTGAACCTTTCAGAGAAGAGACAAAATCATGTTACTAGAAATCCTGAATAATATGTGGCATTCTTCTGTATCAGAGTTCATCCACATGAGTCAAGAACTAGGGGATACTGCAGTAGAATTTCAGTTGCACCCTTAAGTAAAATATGACTCACTGAAACAATATTCATGCAACACTTGACAAATTTTCACAAAATTCCTGTGGACAGTGTAGTCACTGATACTAGGTCACAGACACAGGGCAATGGTCTGTATGTAAGACATTCTTTTTTTGTATGTTGTAAATAACTGTTAAAAGCATAAGGTGGGAAGTTATTGTAGTACATTTTAAGGTTTTGTCGAGGAATTTCTTGCAGAGAGGGGAGGCAGCAAGAGAGCTATGGACACTTCAGTCAGATAGTGCAGCCTCCCAACCAAGATTAGAACTGGGAACCCTCAGGAGAGATTTTGGTATCCTGAACACAACACTACCTTGTCTGGTCCATATGATTACCAGTTACTGTTAAACATTGTGTAAAAGCTTACATTATGTGTTTCTCTTCTAGGTGGTCTCTTCTGTCCCGTGAACCTGCAAGTTATGCAGATTTGGACCAGGGAAGATAATTAACTGGTTCCTGTTTGAATCTCTTAGTCTACCATTGGATGTACATAATAAGATACAGTAATATTGTTTTTATTCGCAGTAAAGAAATTAATACGACTATCCCTGCTGATACACTGACAAAAGTTTCCATTACCGTGTTGTCATAAAGAGCTCTTATCTTATTGGTCAGATGGTGTTGGCAGTTTGTTTGAAATTCACTGATCCGTAGAAGTACACACATACACAAGTGTGAGAAGCAGTGTAACTTAGACTTTACTGAGACTCTTTACTGCAATGAGAATATAGTTTGTATGTATGGAGTAGGCAAAGTTAAAAGTGAAAAATGTAAGATGTCCATGTGTGTAATTAAGCACCATGCCATGAAGGCATGTGAGGGAGGACCATTGTGGCTCCATACATTGGTCAGCTTTACACCCTGGCCACTTTATCCCTTTGGGTAACAGCCCCAATTACCATTGGAGTAAGAAGATGGGTGACCCCAAAGGTGATTACGAGATTTTGGAGGAAGCAAAATTTCTTGCTCCAGTCCTGAAGTGAACAACAATTCATCGGATGTCCAGCCCATAGCCTAGTCATCGTACCGACTGCACTATCCAAACTCCTATTTGTGGACTATTATGCTTTTTAAATTAAGGTAATATGGACATAGTGCTATGTATTTTACATTTATGATTGACAGCACTGCATGTAAAATGAAAGCTTGTTGTAAGAAACTAAGTGAAATTGTCGTTGGTTTTAAGACGAATGTGATAAGAAAAGTGTGACAAGAAAGGCTGTAACAGAATATAAGCTGAAGAATAATGATGCAAGCAGAAGGAGAAACTGGGGCTTTAGAAAAGAGTAAAATAGGTTTTGGAAAATAAAAAAAGTGAACAGGGCAAGAAAATGAATCTGACGTTGCAGAAGAGTAAGTTATGCAAGAGGCCATGAACGAGGTTATAGGTAGCAGTTAGATGTTTTGTTAAAGAAGTTATATTTATCTTTTGTTGCATTTAAAATTGGGCTAAAATTGGTTTTGTCTTTTTAGTTAGTTCTTCTGTGGAGGTTTTATGACTAAAATGTTATGTAAAATTATCAGCCTGACCATGAGTACTACATACCCTGCCCATTTCATCCTTCATAATGTGTCACTGAATATTCAAGTCTTCTGGGATGTGATATTGCATCATTGGGGAAGTGGTTCCCCACTTTGTAGTGCCTCCATCTTCATGGAGCGGTCTAAGAAGAAATGGACTGGTTGATCCTGAAGCCAGATGCACTATACTCCTTTGAAATGTCGGGAACCACTCACCCAACAACCCAGTGTCACATCCCAGAAGATTTGAATTTTCAGAAGGGGTACTTCTGTGTGTCAGAAATAAAATATAATGCTCAAGTTGTGACACATTAAATTTATTATTAATAATCTCTAGTAGAAAATATATGAAGGTAAAGGTGTATTAAAATTCATTTGAAAGAAATAGGCATTTAATCTCAACTGTTCCCTGCTTCTCATTACAATAACCACAGTGTAATTAAATATCTGGCTGTCTTTTTTCATTCATACTTTGGTGATAAAGCACTTCCACCATTCTCACCTATATAACATGAACCTTCAAGAATGTTAATTTTGTTTTAACAGTCTACCATTTTGACATGGATGCCGGGATAGCGTAGTGACTAGGCTGTGGGCTAGACATGCTGTGAATCATGGTTCAGTTACCAGCAGGTGCATGATATGTTTTCTTCATTTGTCTTGTGTTGAATAGATGCTGGGTACTGTACAAAGAAGTCCAGGCATGAAGCTGACCAATCCTATCTAGTGTTGAGGTTAAGAGTGATTGTCACTATACCTCCGCTTCCCCATATGCCATATGCATAGGCACTACATTACTTACCATGTTGACATGAACTAGACAATGGTTGTCATTAAAGATGCAGTAGTACTTAGTACTAGTATAAATGACAGAATATGTGAAAAAAGAGAAATCATTGGTTCACAAAATGTCATTAAGCTATGTGATGTTACATTCAAAAAATATGAAGACATTGAATTCTGCCAAAGTGTAATTAATGAGGCTAATCTAACCTTCTCCAGTGATGAACTTACTCTTCTTAGTCAAGGTTTAAAATACAATCTACGTTATGAACACAAGAACTGGACAAAAACTTCAGCATTAGAAGCTGAGGCAGACGTCTGTCATTTACCCTCAATGGAACAAGATTTTATGAGATACCTGGTCACTTCCAATATTAACCGACTATAAACAATGTGACAAGGACAAATCATACAGTTGGTTGATGGATATCAAAAAGTTGATGATGATTTATCTTATTTTTGTTTATTAAGTTATAACACAGTGGGTTGTGTTCTATTAAAACAGAATAAATCTCATTTTTGCTGTATATTAGCTGTGGTATTAACAATGGAGAGTTCAGATAAGAAACCAGTATTGGCCTGTGCATGACATTTTGAATGAGTTGCTTCCTCATCATTTTTTCAAGGTGGTAGTTTCATTCCATCTGTTGTGAGTAGTTCTGACAATGGTATGAGCTTTGGTTGAGTGGTGATAGAGGCTGTGTAAGAAAATTTTGAACATAAATACGAGATGCATCGAGAAAGTAAAAGTGGCTGCATGGGTGACATTTGTACGTTCCGTGAAGGTCAGTCTTCTGTAGGTCAAGTGGAATGCAGTTTTGGCTTAGTACGGTGTCATAATCCCCTCGCCCACTTCTTTCAGTGTAGTCATTAAAGGTGAGCACAAAAACAACACTGCCTGTGAAGTGCGGTAGGTGATACAATTTTTATATGCTAAACATATTCATCAGCACAAATTCACAGGCAGAATGTTGAAGTGTATGGTGAAGGTGCAATGAATGATGGAAATGTGCAGAACTGGTATCATTTATTCAAGCAAGGCGATGTGTTAAATTATTAGTTGGTGGCATATTTTGTGACTTGGAAAAAGCCTTTGACAGTGTGAATCACGATATACTGTTATTGAAATTGGAATTTTATGGAGTTATAGGTAAAGGTAATGCTTTGAAAAATCTTATCTAAATGATAGATATCAGAGAGTTCTGATAAATAATAAATATTCCAACACCACTTTTTCTGGATGGGGGTTGGTTAAACAAGGTGCTCCACAGGGTTCAATTCTGGCTCCTTTGTTTTCCTTCTATACATAAACGACCTTCCAAAAACTGTATCTAATATATCTAAACCGGTTTTATTTTCTGATGATACTAGTATAATTGTCACTAACCACAGTCCTACAGATTTTACAAATAATATTAATAAAGTATTTGGAAATATTAATGACTGGTTTATTATTAATTTCTTATCATTAAATTCTGATAAAACATTATTTACAACTCTTGACTAAAAATAGTCATAAAATTAACATAAACATATGCTGTGAGAACAAACAAATTATTAATGCTTATAGCACCAAATTTCTTGGATTACTCATTGATAATTCATTATCATGGAATAACCATATCGATCAAGTAATGTCTAAACTGAGTACTGCATGTTAATGGGATTAGATCTGTCAAACCTTTCATGACTCAAGAAACATTAAGGATGATTAGTTTTCCTATTTTCATTCCATATCAACTTAGATATAATTTTCTGGGGTAATTCATCCAATTGCGATAATATCTTTAAGATACAAAAAAAGAGTAATTAGAGTTATTATGAATTCAAGAAATAGAGATGTCGTACATTATTTAAGAAACTAAATATCCTCCCACTTAAATCACAATATATATTTTCCCTATTATTATTTGTAGTCAGGAATATAGAATTAAATTAAATTATGACATAACTACTATTATATAATAATTTATAAATAAGAGTAGTTTGTATTCATATAATTTATCATATTTATAGTTAACAAGATAAATTTATTATTTTATTTTGTTATTTAGCTAGACATAACGCTGCTTCTAAGCAAATATCCACGTTATATTCACTAATTCTATATCCTATGGTTTTTGTAACCTTATCTGGATTTGTGGAATGCAGGTAAATGAATAAATAAAGAAGGCAGGACTAATGTGCATGACAACGAACGAAGTTGGTGCCTGTATTTGGTCACAAATGATTTAAAAGAAAAAGTGAGTGCAAAAATTCAGCAAATACAGGTGATTCACAACTTCTGAATTATACGAACATATTTTGGCCGATCAGCGTCCGAGGAGTGATCAAGTGTCAAAAGACTTGCAGAATTGACTGAAATGCTTGGTGGCGATCTTTTTGATGAAGGCGTACAAAAGTTGGTCCTAGATATGACAAGTGCCTTAATTTACTTGCTAACTGTGGAGTAGTAGTTTAACCCTTACCTCATGGGGCTGGACATATAAATTTTAGTGCATCATATATGTAAAACGTGAATATTATTTGAATAAAAAACGAAAATAAACTAGATGTCATTTTATGGGAAATAAAACAGATTGCACAGCATGTCTTAAAGAATGAGGTCTGCATCTTAAAATGTATTCAATGACTCCCTTGGGATGCAATCCTAGTTGTGCCGTATGTATAGGGCGGCGGTAAGGAAAATGTAGGTACATACATGTTGCAATAAAGATTGTTTATTACATCTTTTGACGCTTTTTACATCCAACTGGCTCTTACTTTTTGGACGCATTACGTCTAATTTTAAGACGTATTCGTCTACGAGTTGCAGTTTCCTGAGCTTCGGTAGCATTTGCTGGCCAATAAAACGAGTATGGGTAATGTCTTGTATGGAAACTGGAATTAGGAAGAGCGTATCTTTTGTGTTTGTATGGACTACATGGCATTTCCAGCAGTGTTATAGATTACCCTAATAAAAAAAAAACTGCGGCGTTTTTAAACTGTAACAGGAAAATTCCAGCTTATTGTCATGTATCCTTCCCGTTCGTTTTATGCAATGTAAATTTTTATCATGAAGTTCATTTGAAGGGCTGGGAATCGCCAAGAAACGTTTGAATGAGGAAAAATGGCCCTAGCCTTCGGGATGTAATGAAAAAGTCTAGTGTTCATGCTTGCGTGACATATTGCTACCAGTAACTTCAAATTGGAAGTGCATGGAGGAAATTAATGGTGTCATTCCTTGTGGTATAGTTCACAGACAAGTATGAGGTTAGATTGTAGCGAAATTAAAATCTTGGGACACCGTGCTAGGAACGGCAAAGGTTTGACGAGTAATCCGTGAGAGTTGAAAGACTGCATCCGCGAACTAGGGGAATTAAACCGGAGCACGTCCAACACAGACGATCAATATGCACGTTAAACGGAGGAAATTTGTACTTGCATAATTTTCGTCCGCGAAGGTAATGGCCGAATGGTGTGGTAGTCGTAAACAAAGAATGGGTTGACGAGGTTGGGAAATGAAGCGACATGCCTTGTATTTAAAGCTTCTACGGGACTACAATTTTAAGAAGTATTTCAATGACGCAGATATTTATACCACGATATCGGTTAGTGGACGAACCACCTGGGAAACCTCATTACGTTTATGTTGTGGAAGTGCTAGATGGAGATACGCATCACAGAGTTGAAAGGCGGTACAGCGCATTCCACTGTTTGCACAGAGAGGTAAATAGAACCTTTAAGAAGTAGTTGTTAGCAACTCATCGTATGTTCTAGCAATAGAATGTTGAAAATGCAGTTTACATGAGTCGTTGAAAGGTAGTGCCATGTTACTTCCCTTCTTAATCTGACAGTCGTGAACGGAAATAGAATTACGCTTTATAGAATAATGACATAATGGCGTGCACGGTGTTGGAATAATAAACGACGTTCAAATAGCCTTCGGTTATGAAGCGAGGGAATAAGATAATCGGTTGCTTATTCTGAAGCGGGATTCAGTTTTTGTTAACAGACGATGTATGAAGTTGGAACGCAGTGCCCGTATAACGTCTGGATAGCAGTAACAAGCGTTCCTAAGTGTTTTTGGGAGTTTGGAAAATTTTATTTCAATCCCATTCATGTTCTTTGATTACCAGTTGCGGAAGAGCTATAGTACTCCACTATTTCCACCAAAGAGGGTGCGTAGCAGTCAGCCCAAGGTTCTGGAAAGAAGAAGAAAAAGTCTGGAACAGTATTTACAAGCAATGTTGAAATTTGGGCCAAGCTGCGCACAAGTATTGGCATTTCTTGGGGTAAAGAAATTGAAGGGTGGCCTTGAGTAAGTATATTTTTCACCCTTGATTATTTGTTGACATTCTATGAACTGCCCCAACTTGTATGCATTGCTGGTGGTGGTGGTTTGTAGTACTCATCCTGTCATCATATATTCATAAAATACATGTCCTATTTTACACTCCTAGGGACAGTGTGAAGGAGTTTGATTGGGGTACATTGAAATGCTGCATTGTGCCCAAGTAGATGCATATTTTAAGAATACTGTTAAATGTTAGTCACACTGGTGATGCAAAAAATGTTATTTTCTGCACCTAACGCTTGACAGTATGTTCGTGCATGACTTAATCACTGGGACCTTGTTTGCAAAAATTTTGAGTTTGCCATTAGAATCAGTACATTAAGGGACTAACATAAGTGTGATGTCAGAGCTAAACATTTGACAGATCCAGTAAAGCTGTTATGTTAATGGGTCTGTAGTTGATGCAGGTGAAATTATTTGTGACTTAGGCACATATTATATTGACTTTGCATTTACACCATTGCTGATGTGATTATGCTGTCTTGATACAGTTGCCAGACCTAATTTTTGAAAATGAGGTACGCTGGTGCTTAGAATATGGGGATGGCTTCTAGCTCTTTGGAAGGCTTGTAAACCTCTGGCAATGAGTATGCAGGCCCAGTATTTAATAATAATAATAATAAAGAAACAGAAAGTATAATAGTGGCAGCTCAAGACCAAGCAGTTAGTACAAACTATTTTAAGAATAAAATTTTGAAGGAAGAAATTGAGAGTAAATGCCGGTTATGTAAACAA
>JGI24700J35501_10930067_pt1 | contig 11284 bp, 7 predicted proteins | sample TergutTh196P1_FD_35501 | JGI IMG/M metagenome (IMG submission 35501) | reverse complement strand
GTTTTAGTTTATATATGACTATTCCTATATCTAAGGGGTTTATCCCTAAAGATCTATGGAATGTAAATGATAATAAATAAATAAATAAATCTGTTACGAGGAGGTACACTGAGTTTTTGACTCAGTAGCCAAATTGTTAACAACTTTCTGTTCCAACACGGCTAAGTAAATCCGTGCCACGGGTGTGTGGCAACACGGATTGCATGCATTTTATAGGGCTTCATGTTCGATGTACCCGAACTGTATGGTCTGTGGTGGTTCCACTATGTACGTTACCTAATTAGGGTTTTCAAAAAGGGACAATGTTAACTTTTACAGCCCCAGAAGTCACGGGAAGTATGAATATGAATAAAACGCAAGATAGTCTGAAAGTTGCTGTATTCATATAACTTTAAATGGACAATGACAACCGAAATACCCTGCGTAAATATAAATAAGTGTACTGAACATTTCCTTCTAGAAACAAATGAGATTCAGTCGTTTTCTAACGTCAAATTGAAGCTCAATGAAAGCCTTATGATTACAGAAAGCCACGAAACTAAACATTTCAAAACAAGCCCAAGTATTCGCAAGGGAAATGTCCATTTACCTTATCACCACTCAAAATAAAAATTAGGAACAAAAACCAAAGTTCAATAACTCTTACGACAGAACACCTTTTTAAATGTTTTTCTGTTGTGTCTGTCACACACGTAAGGCATAAATTTAAAATTACTTTGTGTCGGCGCGGTCATACATGTTTAAAAATTATTGTAGCTCGTATTTAGTAAAGAAATGGGGTTATAAATACTCATAACCTATACCGAACATACTGTGAACTGTGCGGTCTATGCCTTCAAATTTATCGTTGAATGTTTCAGGCACAAATTTTTTGGCAGTTATAGTACCACGGTCACTACATTGAATCTCACACTGTATTTTGATTAACCAAGAGAGGAAGGAATATTTAGATTGTTGCGGTCACTTAATACGTAAAGCGAATTTTTATTTTACCTAAAATTATAAACACTCTGCGATAGTTTTTTATTGCCTTATTTTCACGGATCAGATTCGTTACTCTGCACTGGAACACGTGACATATATCCAATCGTCGAAGCGAAGGAAGTTACGTCAATATTATTTACTCCAATCACAAATGTATAACTTCAATGGTGTTTTTCTGAAGTACAGCTGTTGTGTGTTGTTATGCAGGGTGGCGTTAGTCGTAATGCGGAGGGAAGAAATGTTGTGGGTGTCGGATTAAGCTCAGCAAGAAAGTATGTATTTATGCTGTCTGAAATTAATGGCATTTTTTGTACCTGTGTACTCACTGAAGTCGTTATTAACGTGTCGGTACTGTAATTTCGGAACCATCACATCAGTTTGAATTGAAACCGAAGTATTTATTCCTAAAATAGAATGTTTTAATGTTTATTTTTAACTGTAAAATACTATACATTATAGAAGGACGGGGCAGTTTGAAAGGCATTACTTTTTAATGTACGTAACTAGGTATGCGTGCCGTGTATATTCTGAAATGTACCTAGTAATATGAGTTTTTATTTTGAATCTGAGAAGATAGGTTAATAGGGAGCTAAGGGGAATGTGCATTTTTTTTAAAAGTAGTTATTAAGTTTATACTATAGTTCACTTTCTGTTGGAGAATAAGTCAGATTCGCTGTTGGGTGAGGATTATTACCAGTGTGATTTATGATTATGTTCTGAATTTTGTGTTGCTAGAGTGTGGTAATTTTTGTGTACGATATTGAGGCATGAATTAGTGATAATTTTGTAGCATAGGAACTACTACTATTACTACAGTTGCTGCCAGTACTACTACTACTACTGCTACTACCACAACCACTACTGTTACCACAATCACCACCACCAAGTGTACCGTGAATAGTTTTCTTAATGTTACATGAATATTAATTCACATTTTCTGCATATGAAATCATAAACACCGTTGTCACATAGACTGTGAAATTGCACTCTTGTAAAAGAGTTATCAAAAGAGTAACACATGAACTGACACTGTGTCTAGTGTATATATTTTTTGTTATTTTACAGTGTCTGCAGTGAATTCCCAGACATTGCTTCACCTGTATGTCATCCTGTCCTACAGCATGTGTAGTGTGTAAGTTCGATGTGGGAAAGTACTTATGGCTGGATACTCTAAATGATTGCCTTGTTTTTTCTGACATTAGTGGAAGGTTATGCTCACAGTAGTGTTGCCAGTTTTGGTACTGGTATTCTGCTTTCCATCAGTTGTTGCCATGTTGTCTGAGGGGAATACTCTTTTCCTCAAACCTACAGTATCATATTAGGGTTTGAATGTGTCTTACTCACTTCTCATAGTTGTCTAAAAAAATGTTAATGTGTGTATGCAAACATATGTGTTCATTTTTGCTTACTGATCATGTCATAGTGTGGTATGGTAATTGTGCACCTTTCCTCACTTCTTGTTGATATTGCAACATTTTTTAAGTGTTTATAATGAGGCTCTTCAGTAAACCCTTTTATGAAATGAAGGAGAAAATGAAGAGAACACCAAGGAAGAAAATTTACTCCAGTGTGGTCTTGATGAATAGATCTTATGAGACGAACTGGTTATGTATTATGAGCCTATCAAACCTGTTTGTGAAGACTTAGTGAGACTGAACCAGCAGTGAAAATGTCAAAGGAAAAGTGCATTATATTTTAGCTGTGGCTGAACTCTTAAAATTTATACTTTGTGAAGTGTGCATTAAATTAGTGTTATATTTCATTCCTCAGTGTTTTGAGACGTCTCACTTCTGAATATTGGTACCTATCATGAGATCATGTAAATACTTTTGTTAACACTCATTGTTATTAGAATATGCAAAGTCTTAATCATCCACTAGAAGACCGATAATTGAATATCATTTCCACCCTCTGTCTGTCGTCTCTCTTTATATACATTAGGTTCAACAGCTGAAAATGTGTAGTGGACAAAATAGGACATCACACTGTATACTGAATACAACTGAAGCCCTCCAAAGTAAGCACTTGCCCAAAACTGTCTTCATTGCAAATTGATTATTTCATGTGACTTGCATTTAATTTTGCCATGTTCGCCTTGTCAGGACATTTTGAGACACCAGAACCCAATGGTTGAATACTGTGTATTCCAGAGCGCACCACTGGTCATGATCCAGTGCCATTTCCATTCCTTTAGCCTTGCAATTTAAGTGATGAACACTATGGAGCAGAGTTCTTGAGAAGCTAATAGTTTCTAAGTTAGCTGAGAAATTTCTTTCATTTCATGGGACCTGAAGGTTCATTACCATGTTCAGAGACACCACGTTCGGTCTGTCTGAGCCAGATGATTCCAAACCACAACCCTCCATCCTATATCTCTGAGATTATTTTTTTACTATCTGCCTGTCTACATGTACATCTTAAAAGTAGTCTCACTTTTTATCAGAACCCTTTATACATTACACTTCTCTTAACAAGTATGCAGCATACCCCACCCTTCTCATCCACCCTGGTAAGGAATACAAATCATGAATTCCTCACTATGCAGTGTTTTCCAGTCTGCTGTGGACTTTTTTTATCTAAGGTCCAAATATTTTCTTCAGCATTCTGTTCTTGAATACCCTCAGTCTGTGTTCTTCCCTCAGTGGTGGACCATATTTCACATCCATAAAAAACAAGAGACAAAATAATGATTCAGTATATTTTAATTTTTATGTTTCTGAGTAGCTGGTGGGGAGACAAAAGAGAAAAGTTTGAACCAAATGGTATGAAGCATACTCTGAATTTAATCTTCTCTTGATTTTCTCACACATGCAATTTTGATTGGTTAGTGTTGTTTACAAATATTTGAACTTTGCCACATTTTGAGAGCATCTTTAACTGCTGTACGTTATAATTCTGTTCTGCATTCTGTTGATGAGTGACGAATATATATTTAGTTGTCGTCACGACCAGCCTTCGTACTAGAATATGTTGTCACAAACTGTCTCTCTGTAAACAGTCTTTATGTTTTTAATAATTAAAAGTCAGCTTTTTGTAGTAATGTAATTTGAGTTATAATAACACATAAGTAAATGTAATGTAGTAAGATATCAGAACATCTTTATCCTTTGTTAATACAGTGTTTCTAATGTGGAAATGCTACCAGTTGAACTTTTTTTTTATAATATTTTGAATAGTGTACAAGCAAGTTCTGTGCAGTCATTTTATATCTAACAGCTATTGGTTGTCACTTCCTGTAAGCTCGTTGATTGTATTAACGTAGCCCACACAGTTGACTGCCCACACATGTGGCAGAGTAGTGGCAGGAAGTGACAAACTTTGCCTGTCATGTAAAATATGAACTCCGTATTTCTTTTTAAACATCTGATTAAGAAGAGATGGTATGTTGTACAAGGGGATTTCATGTGTTCCCTGTATGAGGTAAGACAATATGTTAGAAACCTAAAGTTAATAGAAATGTTAACATTCTTGCATCTGACTGTGTACTCACCACTGTTGTTCCATTGGTGAGGCAGATGGTGAAGTACAGCACTGTTTTTGTCCATGCTAGATGGTCTAATGATAGTAAGACAGCTTTACTGATAGCATCTGCATATATAAACCCATGTCCTGCAAGTGGTACTCTCATCTGATCAAAGAATAGATGATGCATTGGTGATAGGTATGAAAAATAAAGAGGTTGTGCTGAGGTTCTGGTCAGCTTTGCACATCTGATAATGGTCATGCTAGTTATGTATTGTCCTGGGAAAAATTATGGCATTTTCTGGCATATTTGGTTGTGTCAGGTGCAGTAGTAGTCATACCTTGTCACTTGACAGTGCCACATAATAAATGGCATTAACAGTGATACAGGTGCCATAGCTGGTTAAGCTTTAATGTGTGACAGGTGGAGAACATGCACATGCATCACTTTCAGATGCACAAAATCTGGTGAAATGGAGGACCATCAGCACTGTGCTACATGTGGACAGATGGGAAGACTTATGTGATTCCTCTTGCATTTGTTGGTGTGGAATGTAGCAAGGATGCAAAGTTTTGCCAATAACCTATGTGGCACATAATTGTAGGTGCCAGAGGGATAATATGACGCAAGTTTCATACCCAAAACCTACAATTATAAGGTCTCATCATGCACAAATTAGTCACCTGGGTGATTTAGCACTTGGCATTTGTGCACCCCTGGCTTACAGTTACTTTACTAGAATAGTGTTAATATTTTCATTGTTTTCAGTAAAGTGACATTTACATTTTAAAATGTGTACATAGATCATATTTTGAATATGGGTTTGAATCTTTGATACATCAAGTCTGTAAAGGATCTTGAGTCAGAATCTGGGAGTGAATTAGTGACTTATCATATCTTTTTGGTAAGACAGGGCCATGTATTTTGGAGGGAAGTATTGTCAGTCCTGGTTATTAGCGTTTTTGAGTTTGGTACCTTGTGTGGTTTAGAAGAAACTTTCTCTACAAAGCGTAATTTGGAACAACATCAAAGGTGTTAAAGGTCATATGTGGCATATTGTCAGGATTTGAAAGTTTTTCCGAGAGCTCAGATTTTTTATTTCCGCATCCTGTGTTTATCCTGCTCAATAGAATGTACAGCACAACTCCAGTTGTACATTCCCACATTTTGGGTTTCCCGTGAGTTTACTCTTTTTTTGTAAAATCGTTGCCAAATACCCATAAGGACAATGTTTCCCAGATTTTACACCAATTTAGGTGGTGTCCACAAAAACATAGTATCATGGTTTCACTACACTGCCCTGGCTGTGATCAAGGCTAGCTGTTTTCTATACTTACTGCAGTAATGGCTGTGCTTTTAGTCCAGTGGTACAACCCAGACGATTACCGGCATAGAAACAACTAGGCATAAAGCTTGCATGTATATTACTTGTAATAATATTAATTGTATATAACTTATACTAATATTAATTCTTTCTTTATATTGCTATTTAAATTGGTATGGACCCTAGCTTTGGTAGTGTGTGTTGTGACTTGTCTTCACAAGTAGATTAATTTAACGTCTACAAGGGAGATATATGACAACTTGAATGTGTTTAAACATTCAGAAGGAAATGTATAGGGGATAAATAATTTAATGATAACTCAGAAAGCTTATGTTTGTTTCACTTGATGCTTGGATGGATATGTAATTTTTTGTTTTTTTACTAACAGATAAGGGAATGTCAGAATGAGTTCTGTTCGGAATACTGGAGGAGATGATCGAGAAACTGGCCAAGAGAGGCACCCAGTTGATCTGGCAGCTAAAACGACGTTAAAAAGCACTGTGGAGTCTGCTAGGCCAGTTTCGGTTAGTGAAAAAATTGTACTTGAAGTTTAGAATGAAATGAGCAATCAGTCAATAAGCAACCATCAAATTGCATTATTAGGTACTTAGTCTGATGTGTTTCATTTGGTAGATCATGATTTGAGCCATTTTTGTACCAAATTTTAGTTTCATAGTTAAGAAAAATGTTTTAAAAAGCAACTTTGCTATGTTCTTATGTGTATATTTGTGTGCATCCCCTCCAACTTTTACAACAGTTGACTGATGTTTGCAGATCATGGAATGGATGTTATTCTATTTGATTTCACATCGGACAAGTTTTACTTAGGATCTGTACTTGAGTATAATGGATCCCCCATTTAATGTTTCTTAGTTTTTAAGGTGTTCTGTCATTTAATGTTCAATTGAACTCATCCTAGGTCAATAATCAGAGTGTTAAATTTCCTCCGTTTGAGATTTTCCTCAGTTATCTCTTTCTTTGCTCCTCAAAGAAACCTTAAGTCAGATTTTCCCTGTAAGACATGCTTAACAAAAATGAAGTAAATCTATAGCAGGAATATTAATAGGCATGTAGGACTAGAATCGTTTTCCCCTGCTCCTTCGCTGTCACCTCAGAAGACAAAGAGAGAAAGATGCATAAGTCTTTTTGCTATAAATTGGAATGTGATATAAATGATGTATCATCTGCATGTGGCAGTCTGCCTGCCTGTTTGCCTGCTTGCCTATTTGTATTCATGTAGTCTGCATGTACCAAATTTCAGTTGTGCTAGATTTGTGTTTATGAATTTACAGAATCAGCTTTTCCTCAACCGAAGCCAGTATGTGCTAACAGGCTATCATATCTGAAGCGATTACTTATTACTGTCTTCTCAACACAGAGGTCCAGCTTTATGCCTAGTGTAGGCCTTGTGTGATGTGTGTTGGATAAAATGTCACAGAGTAAGGTTATGAATTTTATTATAAATAACCAACATGATGCAGCTTTAAGCAGTCTTATTTTTTATTCACTGCGAGATTACATGTTTCGCGTGCTCTCTGCACCCATCATCAGGAGCACATAAAACTGTAGATGCAATCACAGGTACAAGTCATGTGTCGGTGTGGTGTAGGTTTAAATCCGTAGAAGGCGCCCAAGGTCAGGCGCCTAGCTCACTATGTCATGGCCAGTTAGGACTGGTTTGAGACTCAAACCAGTTCTAATTGGCCACAGAGAGCACCCGAAACATGTAATCTCGCAGTGAATAAAAAATAAGACTGCTTAAAACTGCATCACATTGGTTATTTATAATAAAATTGATTTGTGATGCACGGAACCACAAATATAAAATTCAGTAAGGTTATGCTTTTAACACTGTGGTTTTCTTCTGCCAGTCATCATCCCGTTGATGTTCCATGACTGTCCATCAGTGGGTGCTAGTACTGTACAATAAGTCCCTTTGAGGCTGTAGTACTATGGCACTCAATCTCACCCTAACGTATTTGGTAAAAGAAAAAGTGATGGTGAAGAATTTAGAGTTTTTAAGTAAGCTACACACCATGAAAGTGTGTGGGGAGTTGAGGGGTAGCAACATACATTCATTGGTACTGGATGGTGTTTTTAAAATGGTTTTGTGATTTTCAAGATAAATACAGTAGTTTTCACATTCCTTGAAGTAAGGGCCAAGTTTTTTCATAATATAGCGATTGGCTGCTGTTTCACTGGTCACTGGTATCAGCAGAGTTCAAACAGAACCTTAAAATAACATTCTGAGTTACTGAAGTTTGTCGTTTTTCAGACAAACAGATGATTTGACTAATGTATAAGAGTGTAACTTTTCTTGCTGAAGGTAACTTAGCTGTAATTTTATGTCTTTCACATAGGAATTGGTTTCATGGAATGATATGCTGGCTTTTATTTCAGATACAAGCTTCAGGTCAGCTTCGTGGCATTGGTACAACTGTAGCGCATCCTACAGCACGGGTACAGAATTCTGGTATACAGACGGTCACGAGCAGTGCCACAAGCCAAGGTTCACATGTTGCATCCAGTCCACAGATGCCTCTCAAGCATGGTGTGTGCAAGTTGACCATCATTTGAACATGTGTGGAGAGATTTTAACTTTCTTGGACTTGGTTAAAATTGAACTGACTAACCAACTGAATAACCACATGGAACAGAGTCTTTCATGAACAGTTGATACGTGTTCAACAAATCAAGAATTTTTCTGCCTTTTATGGAAGTTGAAAGTTTACAAGTTCCTGCCACCCGTCCTTTCTGGAGCCATATGAATCCAGTCTGAACTCTGTTTGTTTATGATCCATGTTGAAAGCCCTCTTTTAGTGTGTGCAGAGACAGAATTGCTTTCTTGTTAAAAAAAGAAAGGAAGAACTGAGTGGGCTGTTGTAGTGTTAATTTGATAGCCTTCCATTCAAATTAATAATGTTTTGGTTAATTTCCAGCAGGGGTTCCTCGTGCTGTGCCAGTATGTACACCTCCTAGCGCAGCTACGCTTGTACAGGGTGGAACATCAGCAAGCACTCGGCCTTCTGTTTTGCCTGCTACATCACCATTACCCATACAGACATGTGCTACAGGGTCTGCAACTCATGTCTCCACAACATATCATGTACCCAGAGGTAAGTTACAAAATGTGAACAAAAAGTTTTGGGAAGAGCTTACACTGTAGACAGTGTTACACATTAACAGTTGGGTGACTTAGTTGTTGGATATACTTTTCAGTCACTTAACTTTCTTTCACATCCTTAGTGATTCACACATTTTTGCATATTAGTGCCATGTAAATAAACATGATAGAATGGTTATGGCTAGGAGAGTTGTCGGTAGTTATTGTTATGAGTGACAATGTGTAATTTTTTAGTTAATGTACAGATATGTTCACCAGTGTAGCTTGGCCATTAATTTTTGTCTTTTGTTAATCATATGAGCACTATGTGTAGCACAGCATTCTTGTGTCTTCTGTGTTAGGAGCATGGGTAGATAAGAAAATGAGCCTTTATCTCCAGCCACCTCGGTGTATATGCAGGAGTGGAAATATTAGTGTAGTGCAGTAAATAATAAAGAATGAATTGAGATATTGTCTTCACTATATGCAAGCAAGCAAGTAAAAAAGGTACAGTGCCCCATTTGCGACCCTATAGGGCCGATTCAGGCTTTTGCTTTAAGTATAGGAAATATACCTCCTCAACTCCATTGCTTCCTGCTCACCTTCTGTTGATTGTTTTTACCTGAGCCTATTTGTAGGAGTTTGTAAAGAATGAATTATTGTGATCTTCCTGGAGTAGTTGTAGAATAGATGAATATTCTACTTGCTTTCAAACAAAATTTAGTGGACCCAGAAGTAAATTTTGTAGATTCCATGTAAGATAACACATACTGTGAAAGTTTGGTTTCAAATTGGTGTAGTTGGTAAGAGGTTGTGGAGGTTACCACATTGTTCTCTGGAGGAATGTGTGATGTGTTGTAAGAATACAAAACATGATATTTTGGTTTCTTCATGTTTTTAAGTTATTCCTGCATTGTAATATGTGGACTGGGATATCATAGTCAGTATAGCGACTCACTATGTGCTGAACAGTCCAGGGATCAAATCCCCGGGGAGGGGGGGTTGAGATTTTTTGCACCTGTCCAGACTGGCCCACCCAGCTCCTATATGATTGGTAATTGGTCTCTTTCCTGGGGGGGTAAAGCGGCTGGAGTTTACCATCCACTCCCATCTAGCACCTAGTTTATAAAGAATGATTAGAGGTATTCCTCTACTCCTCCTTTGAGCCTTCATGACCTGTTCTAGGCTGAACATCACCTTTACCTTTTACCTGCATAATATTTTCTCAATTAGCCTGGATAATTGCAAGTTCAGTGTATAATACAACTTCATAATTTGTAATTTTCACACATTACCATTAGTGTAATAAAATTAAGGTCGATGAGGAGAGGGATATGCAACATACAAGAGAGATATAAGTGCATTCCAAATATTAGTCATTGTACCTGAAAAAAGAGAGCACTTGGAAGGTATTGTCAGTGGTGGGAGAATAGTATCGAAATGGACATTAGAGAAATTGGTTATGAGGGCGTGGATTGGATTCATGTGGCAGAGGATGCGGTTCAGTTGCAGACACTTGTGAACACAGGAATTTGCCTTTGTGTTCCATGAAAGGCTGGGTGTATCTTGATAAGCTGAGTTAAAGTTTCTCAAAAAGGACTCTACTGTTTGAAGTGAGATAGTTATATGAAGATTATGTTTTTGTCTTTTTAGCAAGTTCAATGTTCCTTCATCTCCTTAGGTTTTTCCAGCCTTTCTATAAAGTGTAATTCCAGTTTTTGGCATTCAGCCTCATTGTTCATTAAGTTGATCCAATATTTTGGCATATACCATGGTCACCATCCTTGGGGTGATTGAGGCAGGAGGTAGATGTAGCCCTGAATGAGAATACATTGTATACCAAATATCATGGGCAAACACCAAAGGCTAGAATTACCCACAAACACTGTGTCACATCTGTTTTAAGGTTTTGAATGTTAGCATTGCGTTAAATTGGGTGTGGTAATTTTATTCTTGAGTACACCACAGAAGGAGAAAAGCTTCTGGAAATGTGCTTCTGATGTTTTACTGATATGTACTACTTAAAGGTGCAGCAGCAGTTGCGAATATAGCCGCTCCACGATCAGCTGTTGCCACTCCTATAATAAGGTCCACTGCAGGCCTTCCGTCTGTAGCAGGCACACAACTTGCAGCTAAGTACGTCATTTGTATTGTATATAATTATTATGAAAAACAACCTATTAGTAATGTAAATAAGTACTGTATTTATTCACTTATTATGTGCCCAGAAAATCAAATGGGCTTAAATTTTGAAAGCTGAAATTACATTAGAGGACTGCGGCCTTTATTCACATATTGCGTACATGATGTGACTAATTTTCAGGTGGTTCATCCCCGTTGTGTATGTTCAACAAGTCTAGTTGAAAATGCAGGAAGGTAGTCAATACACAACAAAATCTTTATTAGCTTA
>JGI24700J35501_10930068_pt1 | contig 11286 bp, 4 predicted proteins | sample TergutTh196P1_FD_35501 | JGI IMG/M metagenome (IMG submission 35501) | reverse complement strand
GCCACTCATACGGTCGAGGGCATATTTGGGGTGCGGGCCCCCGTCAAACATCTTGTGCTCTGCCCCCGCTTGGGGGCGCGACCCGTGGGCTCAATATCCAACCCAAATATATATGTATGATGCAGAGTACTGTTCTGTTTCTAGTTCACTGACAGGCCCTCAATAAATTTTTCCAAAAACACATAGTGATCAGTATAGCAGTAAATCCTTATTAAACAATGTACAAACAATAACCTTGAATGTTAATTCTTATCTCTAAAGATATGATAAATGTAATTATGAATTTCCCATCAATACAGTTCCAAACGTATTTATTAATATTTGAGCATGAGATTTCTGTGCTTTTTGTATGCCGATTTACGTAACTGACAAAGTTTACTGCAGTACTGTAACATCTTTACCACTATTACTTTCAAATACAATGTCGCTTCTAAGTTTTAAATTTGAAAATATCTTCTGTCCCTAATTTGCGTGAAAACGTCCTAAGAAAATTTCCATAGCGTACTTAATGGAATATGCAAACATCTATTAATTTCTGCCCTAAAATACGGTGTAATGAATATAACTTTCGTACATAGGTAATTAACACATAAATATTTTATGAAATTATATTGCAGGGAAAATAAATAAAGCTATATTTCGGTGTAGTATTTAAAAAAAACACCGTAAAACTCCGCATATTCCTCGTAACTATAAGTGCTAGAAATGTAATTAGTATGTGAAGTGAGAAAAAGTAACTGTGAAAATTTAACGAAAATTCAATTTCACTTATTTTGACACTTAGTTCCTCCCACCGATCTCTATCTTGCTTCTTCGGGTTACTTTTAGTATCATCCAAAAATCTCACACCGATATCGTCAGGTCGGTATTACAGCGTTCAATGCAGTCCGGAACTAAACACTTCAGGTCCTGTACGAATGTGAGAGAAAATATTTGCGGCGGTAAATCCATGTTCGAATCTGGGCAAGGATGCAGGCAATTCCGATTGACTTATTCCACGCTTTTCTCAGTTTTTACAGACAAATCCTAGCTAAAGTTCGGAACTAGAACGCACCTCTAGACTCCAAATCTTGTTCAATTCATCATAAACCCGAACTACTGTATATATGTTACGTGGTCGGAGAAACTGTCAGCGAATTACAGTAAGACAGAAGAAAACAAAATTATGGCCAATGGAAATAAATATTTCAGTCCCTCTCCAGAAATTTCAGTCATTTGTCGCATTTGCCTAACATTTCTTAACCGCGTTGTAAAGCAAAAAATTTCAAAATTATAGCCAATGTAAGTTATTTGCCCTTGAAAATTTAAATCTAAATTATTTACCCATTTTACCTCAAACGCATTTAATGCAAATGTCGTATTATGTTAAATACCAGCTGAAATGAGAACGAATTTTAACTACACAAATTGTAACAATTATTTGTCTAATAAAGTCAAACTTGTCTATTTGTGATACACAGACGGAAGTACTAGTGAAACACGAAGAATCACTGCTGCGGTAGATAATCCAATAAGACTAATTATACCAGTAATGTATTACGAGATATCGTAAAGGTATTCTAATGCCGAGAAAGGTAATAATTCCCACTGTAGTAACTTAAACATCAATCTCTTTTCCTTCAACAACTATTTCTTCTCTTTTACAGGTACTGAATTCAGTGTATACCTTCTTCACGATACTCAGACATTTGCACGACACCTAGAGAAAATAACTCTACAAACATCAGCTTATATGAATTTTCCGCTTTCTAGCTCGTTACCCAACTTATGTTGGTACTTGTTTCCCGACATTTCGGTATAGCCCCATATTCAAGTGCGAAGACCTCAACTTCTCCGCATAGGAATACTGAAATCCACTTACATAGTCAAATTATCACAGAAATATCAAATTTCTTGAACGCTTAGCTGAAAGACAGTTGAACAATGGCTTTGGTGTGTTTGAAAATATATGTGTTTAATGAGTGACCCTTCCTTCAGAGTAGCGGTAACATCAGGGCTGATCTGTACTTTAGAATACTGACCACGTCACTGGGCGCGATATTATAATGAGTTAAGGAAATTGACGGTTGATGACTGTTGGCGCGCTGTCTAAGATGCAGTCCTGCGTCTTCTCTTTTGCTTGGTTTGGAATTTCGAAACCCTACAAAGGCGTGGATATTCATCTCTTGTGTTAGTTGTGTGTTTTACAGGTAGAGGCCTCTGCGAAATTAATTTCTTCTTTCAGGTGAAATATTCATGAAATGATTTATAAGATATGAGTTGCGGTATTATAATTAGTATAAAGTATAGTGGACGAAATCTTAGTTCTTTAACTGTAAGTGTGACGTAACACACATATGTCGACCTCCATGCACCCAAATAACGACTAACAATTCAGTCTTGATGTTACTGCTACCTGTAGGTGAAGCAATGCAGTTTTGTTAATTGATCGATTTATAACATATTAAAAGAACACGTTAAAAATGTACAGACATTCCCTGTTGGTACAATGTAAGATATCAAATGTTAGTTACTGGTAAACAGAGTTACAGCTGAACATTGAACAGTGAATAGTCTTTGCTTTTTATTGTATTAATTTTAATAGCTGTCGCTGAATTTAGTACTTACTTTCACGTAGTACATTCTGTACACGGATCACACTACAGCGACTAATCGTTAAAAAAATCAAAACTTTCTTCTCCACTCCCGTTTACATTAAATTTCTCTGTGACACGCATTGGAAAAGTACCGAATTTCTGGATGTAACAGTCATTAATTTTTAGATCTGAACAAAAAATTCTTATATTTTCATGGTTATAACAATTTAGAAGATCCGAATGTATTACTTAGTGTAACTGAAAATGTAAAGTGAATATTTAAGGGATATATAGAATATAATAAATCAATAAAAGTTTGAGAAAAGAGTAACATTTCCCAAAGTAATTTTGTGTCTTTAATCTTTAAATATTAATCAAATTGCACGTAACTCACATAAAATTGCCAACAAAATTCTTCCATCCAGCTACATGATTCACGTATTTAGTGAAACGTTAGTTGCAAATAATAATACTTGAAACCTCTTAAAACTCTTCTTTGAAATTTTTGCAAACAATTATTATGCATCTGAAATATTACTCGTAGCTGTCCATTTCATGAGGCTACACTTAAATGTACTCGTCACTACAAATATAATATCTCTCACGACACAGTATGTTTGACGACGTCATGTCATCGCTCAGGCTGTTATATGTTGCCACTTCACTGCAGAGTCCCAGGTTCTGTACCATGCCGTGCCATGTGGGTTTTATGATGAACAAAGTGCAACTGGAGTCGATAGTATCTGGTTGTTTCGGTATTATCCTCCCAATATCATTACACTAATCCTCCTTATGTATCTATAAATCTACTGTCTATTTTATATACTTTTAACAATTACGGTATCCTACACAAATACAAAAAATTGGGCGCGTTTCCAAGTGACGTATTAGGAATGCAACAGTTGCAGCCTACATTTATTTTCAATCAGCTATACAGTGAAAGCCATGAATAATATAGCAGATACTCTACATCGTAACAGGCCAAAACAACCAGAAACTTTATGGAGAACAAAATTGTCTCCTTCTTCAGACCGAAAGTGGATACAGAACATTTGTTACCGCACTTTCATTATAAATACGTACATATGTTATATCACTTCCACTTGTGAGTCTGTAGTACGAGAATTCGGACAGTGTACAAAGCATGAATAAAACTGATAGGATAAACCACTGCGGAGTCCATCAGAGAGAGATATGCGAATATCTACCTGTACAAAGGTCATTACGAGCAGGCGAAATGCTTGAAGTGCATACGAACAGCTTTTGAGTCGATGAGTGAGAGCTAAACTCTATTATAGAAATACTAATGTTCTCGTGCAGAAATATGCAAATAGAATAATTTCTGTGCTTCTGTGCCTGACAGAACTAGTGTTTTGAGGATTTTCGTACCATGATTCAGAATACCATTATCGTTTTTTCCAAGAATACAAGAATTTGATATAATTATAAAATAAATTCTTTTGGACCACAATACCCGTACATGTTTTTTTGCTAGATTATTTCCAGTTTACTTCGTCCTATCTTGTTTATCTATTATAAAAATCAATTATTAATCCCGTGGAGCAGTTTCGTCACTGAGAAGATGAATGTTGCTGCACAGGTAAAGAAACTTACCGCAACGGATTTAAATTTTTAAAAAAATCTTCAAGTTTTTCAAATTTTAGGTATCGCAAAAACTTGAATAACAGGTAAAAATTCAGGTCCTACACCACAAAAACACAATTATTATAATTTACAAAGTTCATTCCGTTGTTACTCGCAAGGTTTAATAAAATATTTTTTTTCATAGCATCACATGCAATCAATAGATATTCAAACTTTGCCAAATTTAACGCTTTAGAATACTGAATAATCAGGAGGTATATACAAGTATTAATCAGTTGGTCACAAAAGTTTATATCTGTGTACAGAAATAAATTAATAATTTCGATTGTAATTGCGCGTGAGTACCTTTAGATGTATCACAAACATTTAAGCATTTCAACGCAAGCAGGCGTCACAAATCATTTGTCCGAACCCCTGACTTAATTCTTGCCAGTTATCTAAAGACATTCAGGCTGCATTAGTGTTGAATAGTGTGAGATGTTGGTTGCATCAAAGCAAATATTAACAGTGTTCTTAGGATTCTTAATGTATGAAACTGGGATCCACTTATCTATGTAGCAAGAAAAAGAAATACACTGAACAAACGGTATGAAGGGAAATTATCAGAGTTCACACTATTTTTATTGGAATATTCTGACAACCAAACAAAATACTTGACTACGGAAAGACCTAATACAGTCCATGAAGCGCAGTCATTCTTCAGAATCTAACAGGCCCTAATGTACATACGATTTCCTCCCCATTATGTGAAACCACATGAACCATTACCTTCAGAAAAAAAATATCTCCACTCGTCTCCATCCTAAGCCAGAATAAACCAACCCGCGCTCGATTATCCTACTTATTTAAGGTCCAATTTAAGGTCATCCCATTTACATCTAGGCCTTCCAAGTGGTCTGGTTCCTTCACACCACCCATAAAGTCTCTCAATGTACTTCTGTTTCCTCCCCCACGTGTCACACAACTCTTCTATCTCAAATCTTTGACTTGAAGTCCCTAAGAACATTTGATGAAGCAATTAATCCCGGCTCTTAGGTCCCTTTACTTTCCTCAGCACCGTGTACTCAGAAACACTTGTTTGTTTTCTTCCCTTAATGTGAGAAACCAAGTTTCAAGTACATATTTAAAAACAAGTAAAACTCTAGTTCAGTATACTTGAATCTTCATGTTACTGGAGATTTGATAAGAATACGATTCATGTTGGATGGTATCGTAGTCAGAATTTCCCAGGTTTATTCTACTCTTTACCGTTTGTTGTCGATAGCAGTTTAATTTTAAACTTGAGGGAACCCTGTGTTATATAACAGAACTTAATTATTCTTCCAATCCCTTACACAATAAACTGCAAGCGGTAATGAAAAGAAGACAAATTTTTGTAAAAGGAAGGCCTTAATTGGCAGAATTATATGTTGTATTATTATTATTATTCAGTAATCGAATCCTCTTCTCTCCGACGCCATGCATTCTTCATTCGTTACCAAAGAGAAAAATTCTTCATGAAGGTTATTTTGATTTGACATTGTCACTCCCATGTATCTGATACCAGCTATAATTTTTAAAACCTTTATTTCACGACAAGAAGATCTATGGGCAACAAAGATAGCGAAAACGCCAGAACTGATAGACGCCATGCGTACCTTTCCCATATTCTTTATTCAATAAAACAGGGCATACAGAAATGGCGTTTCACACAACACACGTTACCAAACAATAAGTTACGTAAAGATGTGGCATGATACCCAAAATGTCGGTAAATATACAGTACAGGTCATAGAAAGTGAAACTGATTATTAAGTCCCCCAGTAATGTACTTACAGCAGGAAAGGGAATACCGCTTACAAAGAAGGAACCTAAACATAATTTAAGCAACCATGATTTTACTCTCTGTAATTGTTATGTCACACAATAATGGCATCTTATTAGTAATGCGTTATTTGTTAGGTTACGTAGCAGCACACTTAGCTGCCACAGTCAGTGTTCAGAAGGCAGTAGCACAGTTGTAACCTGGATATCAGTCACAGCTCAGTCTCCAAGGATATCTTCAGAAAGTGAAAATAAATCTACATTCAAGACATCCACTGAAACTTATAACTCAGATCTTACAATCCTTCAGAGATAAATCAGCACTTCATACACAAAACAATACACCACACAAGAAGGGCTCCAAGTATTTTCTCTAAGTGAAGTGACATTCGACTTACTGTTAAATCTAAATTGACATTTCAAAATCATGCAGCAGAATTTAAATATTTTTGAATTGAATTTTAAGTTATTTAACATATCAGGTGTTATACCCAGTAAGAATGTAAATTCTAGTTTATGGAAATCCGCACTCTTTCGCATATTTCATATTATATCATTACTATTGTCTATATCCATGTTCACTCTACAGTTTCTTGCCATATACCATTACTGGGGAAACATAAATCTGATGGTCGACTGCATTGGTTTCCTTGCAACATTTGCAGCAGTCTGCTTTAATAGTTCCTATACAATCATCAAATGGAAAAACATTTGTAACGTAACTGATACATTTGAAAAGAGTTCTATTTTCTGCAGCGAACTGGTCAGATCGAATCAAAAACATATGAAAATATTGAATGAGATCTTGAAAATGGCACAAATTTATAACAAGTTAATCGTCATATCCGAGATTATAGTACCAATATTTTTCATATTGCCTACCTTAGTCCAGCAGATAATGACTTCTGGCGAAAAAATATTACAAGAAGCTGAAACTGTAGACGGTTTACAAAAGTATTTTATTTTTGTAATATGGCTTCCTCCAGTGTTAAAACAAGAAATTATTATTCGTGTAATTTACGGATTTCAGTGCATATTTGCGTGGGAAATTTGTTTATTTTCTGCAGCCGTTTTTCCTTTCTATATTGTACTATTATTGTTCACTGGAACACAATTTAAGCTTCTTTCTTCAATAATTAGAGAAATGGATGAAGTAATATGTAGGGTTCAAACCCCTGTTAATATACTTCATGAGGTTCCCATACAACCGTTCACAGCTGACAGAACAGAACTATCAGATTCAGTTCAATCACCAATGTCAAAGAAACTTCCTCTTAAATCCAACTTGGATATAGAAGAACCTACTGCCCTTACTACTGAAAGGTTACGAAGTTCGAAAATGCAGCTGAATACTCTGAATGAATTCGACATAAACCGACTGTCCGAAATAATTCAAGACCTCTCATCGCCAGAAATAAAATCAACAACAAAAAATGATCCTGAAAGATTCTATTTGGTGGAGTGTATTAAACTGCATCAGGAGAGCATTAAGTAAGTTTTCCTATGTTACTGAAATTTTACAGATTTCTTGCAAGTATATTAAAATAATATTACAATAAATCTATTTGCAAAAGAAAGTATATGCAAATTTTTTATCGGTCTGTATACAATATTTTTCAGACTTTCCGCCGAAGTAAACAGGATAGCAAGTCCAGTCAACTGCATCACAGTGCTACTTATAGCTGTGTTCTTATTACTGAATGTTTTCCAGCTTTCACTGGTGAGTGCCAAACAGCAAGAAAGCCAAATATCTATGTGATGATTGTCTTCTTTAAAAATTATTATTACTTCCAAAACTCTTTCACAGAACTGCGTATTATTTACTTATTTATTCCATGGAGCAGGCTGCTTCGTGAAAAGCCAATCGTTTAGCAGTTAGTCAAGAAATTTTCTGTATTTTATGGAACCCAAATGTTCATCGCCGCATTCACAAGTGCTTGCCTACTACCCTATCCTCAGTCAGATCAATCCAGTCCATGCTAACTATTCCAATTCCTGAACATCCGGCTTAATATTATGCTCACATCCACGGCTGGGTCTTCCAAGTAGTCTCTTTCCCTCCGTTTTCCCACCATAAACCCTGTATGCACCTCTACTCTCCCATACTTGTTACATGTTCCGCCAATTCCATTCTTCTCGATTTGATCACCCGAACAATGTTTGTTGAGAAGTACATTTCGTTAAGCTTATCATTATTTAGCTTTCTACACTCCCATGTCATCTCCACTCTCTTAGACCCAAATATTCTTCTCAGTACCCTATTTTCAAACAACTTCAGCCTACGTTACTCCCTACATATGACCGACCAAGTTTCACACCCATACAAGACAACAGGCAAATTTATAGATGTGTGTATCGCAATCTTTATATTTTTGTATAGCAAACTAGAAGACAAAAATTCTGCATGTAATGATAGCAATCACTCCCTTACTTCAGTCTGCTCTTAATTTCTTCATGTAGAGAATTTTGTTTTGTTAAGTACTTACCCAAATATTTGAACTGTTCCACCCTTTCAAAGGGACTACTATCAGTCTTTCAATTGTGTCCTTTCATGTATTCTGATCTTGAGATATGACTATGTACTTAGTTTTATCTGCATTTAATTCTAGTCCAATACACTTACTAGCAATTACAAAGCGTCTATGTTTTTCTTTATAGTATGTACACTTCCGCCCACTATATGAACATTATCAGCATAAATCAACACTAGTATGTAACGTTTAGGTTCAAGTCATCATGGTTTAATAGAAGCCATCACGTTGTGTTGTACTAATATAGAGTTATTTTTATTCAGTCTAAAAATACAACAATATCGTCATTAATGACAAAGTTATTAGTTAAATACATGGCGACAGTTTTCTGCTGTACACCAGCCATCATCAGGCCAACGTCGAACATATATGTGTTCTACATTGGCCTGACGATGGCTGTTGTAGAGCCGAAATATGTCGCCGATAGTTAACTAATAACTTTGTCATTAATGACGATATTATTGTGTTTTAGACGGAGTATAAATACCTATACATCCTGGTTTACCTTAACCCTCCTAAGGACGTATTCAAAAGTAATGTTGAAAAGCAATGGCGATAAAGGTTGCCCTTGTTTCAAACCGTTCTTAACAAAAAAAATTTCAGACAAACGTTTACCTACCCGGACTATGCTATAGGTTTCATTAAGATATAATTTCTTTGGTTTACCAGTGTCATGGGAATACGAACCTCAGTGATAATATTATACAAGATATCTCTCTTAACTGGAACATAGCCTGTCTTGATATCCATAAACAGCTGATGCTGAGCTTCATTGTACTACCATTTTTTCTCTAGTATTTGACGAATGCAGATTATATGATCAGATGTTGAAATGTTGAGTTCAAATCAATATTGGTGATACCCAAGAATTTCCTCTGCATATAGGGTTACATTTGACAACAGGATGTTGAATAAAATTGTGTACGTAGTTGACAAAATGGAAATGTCTCTATAATTATTGCAGTTTTTTCTATCACCCTTCATATAAATAAGTAAAATGAAGGACTCATTCCTCTCCCTCGGCAATTCCCCCTTATTCCGAATAGAATTAATTAGTTTTTAGACTTCAGATCGAATTTTTCAACACCCTACTTTAATCAATTCTGTAGGGATTTGATCAATACCTGTTGATTTGTGTCGTATTAGCTCTTCTATAGATCTTCATTTCAAAGGCACTTGGCTCAGGCACTAGTTGCTCTGCTGTACGTTTTTCTGTCTGTCTAATTTCATTAACTCCATGTACATTCAAGAGCTGAGAGAAATGTTTCCTCTACCTAGTCAAATACTGTTGGAGTCTGTAACCAAATCACCCATCTCACCCTTTCCTCTATTAGGCGTATTCACTGAAGAACTACAGAATAATTTTACGATTATTTAAAAAAACCCAAAATCAAATACTTATTTCCTGGAAAGTAAATGTCAACAATTCAAGAAAATGTTTGTAAAATGTTACTATTTTCAATTAAAATTCGTATATTCTCCCTTATTCCTGAAATGGGTTATCATTTCGACAATTCTAGTTAGGGAAACAGACAAATACAACTTTCAAGAATTTTCTAGCTGGGAGCAAAATCGATGGATTGGCCATAATATTGGATCACATAGACGTATATGTGACATATAACTGGAAGAATGTGAAGTAACTAGTGTGTTTCTCTTATGATGAAATACACGAACTGTACATCTTTCTTTCAGGCAATCAACGCAAACAATGTATTGTGCACCATTTTATACCCGAAATTTTTACTGATGTTCGGTTGGCTTGGAGAATTCCTCATCACAGAGGTAAGCAAACATCATCATTGTGTGACTTCAGGCTTCCGCTGCCATGTCAATGAGATATTCTCTCTTTTGGAATTTTACTCGCCGAAGATTGGTAGTTCCGATCCGAAGTTTCGGGAAATATACGGTCATATCTTCAGGGTAACAAACCTTCTAGACCTGCTTGACCCTAAAAATATACGCTGGGTAAAATTCCAAAAGAACGCAGATCACAAACTACAGAATTCCCTTGACAGCCATAATTTATTCTCCTCAATACGACTCCAGTACTACACAAAGTTACTCCAATGTTGATGTCGCGCAAAGAATATGCACTTAATATCTGAACAATTGACGCATTAACAAAAGTATCACAAAGCATATTATGACCTAACTATTGCATAGGAATACTACAGGCTATGTTTCTTTAGAAGTAAACTATTCCGTCTTCACATTACATGACTTTCTTGAAGGCGAATATAGCTCAACTGGAGTGAAATAATTTCCGAAGTAATAATTCAGTTAGTTGTATAAATGATGTACAATGGAGGAGAATCTCCATATGAACATACTCTGTGTACAGTACAGTACAGTATGCCGGATGAGAACAGGCTGCAGAGCAGTCTGCTTTCATCCGGCATACTGCACAGCCGTTTACAGAGAGTGACGATAACAGATGCAGTGATAATACAAATTGTCCTCCTGAAGATGGACATGTTAATGCTCGAAACTTATCTAGGATTGTAATGTAACATACATATTGTTACAGAATAAAAGTATTTGTGCATTATGTTGGTTACTGAAATAAGACTACACTTCTAATTTAAATTATATTTTGAGGACTGCTGTTTACACCTGTTCATTCACAAGAATTATCATCGTCTACATGCAGTGTGATAAGAACTGTGTATGCTTTCAATACAGAGTTTGGGGGTGGGAGACACCGTTTATGAATCTCTATGGTACGACCGCTCAAAACGATACAAAGAACTAATTCCGATGATTCTGCT
>JGI24700J35501_10930069_pt1 | contig 11292 bp, 10 predicted proteins | sample TergutTh196P1_FD_35501 | JGI IMG/M metagenome (IMG submission 35501) | reverse complement strand
GGTCACTTATGTAGCCATAAAAAGAGAGAGAGAGAGAGAGAGAGTGAGAAAGAAAGGCAAATGTTTAATGTAATCTGTACCTGTCTTGGAGCAGAACTGGTTGTATGGTGATGATCCAGTAATAAGTACCAGTGTTTGTTGAAACATCATGCACCCTACAGTAAGACTCACCCCAGTTTTCCACGTCAATTCTAAGGAAAGACTATTCTTTGAAACAAAATAGCTCTAAAGACAGTAACTGATAAAGGATGTTAACATGTGTTGCCATTTAAATGATCTGTTGCTGTGCATATGGTGCCACTTGAATTTACACTATGGCTCTTTTGACCTGCTACTTTCTTGGAAATCAGAGGATAGAAACAAGAAGATATGATTTATTCTTACCAGACAGCTTCCTCAAGCGTCATAAATGATACTGAAAGGCTACCTCCCTGCCATTTGTGAATGACAAAAAAAAAATGAAATAAAATGGAAAATCCAGCAGTAATTGGGTCATTGTCCTTCTATTCCCCAACTGTACCAAAATCGTCTTGTTAGCTGTAAAGGGGGGGGCAACAAACCTCCATGTGGCAATTCATGGTTCAGATGAAGAGATCTTTGTTTACCAGTGCTGCGGTCAGAAACTGATCTGCGTTGGAGGCTGAGCTCATGAACTTGTGGGAAAATAACCTGGGGGATGGGGGGATCAAGGGATCTTGTACCCCATAGTGTTGAAAGGGCTGAATGCTGTGGGTGAGACAAGGCCAAACAGGCAGAGTCTGCTGGATATATCCATCAGGCATGCTTGTTATCTATATCCAGAATATTTGTACATAGGTGTTGGTAAAGGTAACTTATAGATGCCATTTGCTCCCTGTATCCATGCTTGTCATAAAGAAGTTTTTCTGTACACTGGACTTCAGTCAACATTTGTGATTTGAGAAGGGCCGTAAGAATGTTTCTCAGTCCAGTTTTTGAAACGCTAAGAGTTCTTGTTGTACACAGAGGAAACCACTGTGCAGTACTTGTGTATTGTCCTACACAGAAATCAATTCATTTGAAACTCTTCTGTGAGCTTGCATTATATCATGTATTCAAGTTTCTTTCACCAAATCTGCTGCCTTCAGTTAGCATAATGCACTGGAGATTGCATAATCAAATTGCCACATTCCACTCCCACTCCTTACTTCTGCTGCAAGAAAAGGGATCATTCTGTAGGTCAAACTTCTCAGTTTGCCCACTGGTCCATATACTGTATGCAGCATTATGAAGTCTACTGCTTCACCTTCTGTATTCTGCACATTAAATTTAATCCCTGGGAATGGATATATAAATGTAAACTTCTAATACCTGACATTTGTTTCAAGAAACACCTGATAATAAACTTTGTGTTGAAACATGTATTACATTAATTACTTATTCACTTTACATAATTGGTGTTATGAAGGTCATTGTGTGCATTGATACTTGTACATTTTATCACTCAAGTGCTTGCAGCTTCACTTCCCTATGTCAGCAGCTGGAACCGCACCACCATGTAACTTGGTGTGTTTGTAATTTGTCACGCTTTTTTGTCCTACAGAACATGTAGTGTCGATCATTGCAAGCATGTTGCGCAACTGTCGAGGCCCACAACGTCAGCGTCTTCTCAGCAAATTTACAGAAAATGACCATGAAAAAGTCGATCGTTTGTTGGAATTACACTTTAAATACCTAGAGAAAGTAGAGGAAGTTGACCTTGAAATAGACCATGATCGCAGGGTAAGTTATGCATTTGTGCTGAATGAGAGTGTAGAGATACCTTCACTACAATTTAGATTGTTTCAGAAAGGTTGTAGTACCTGGGATACCATATGTGATACTGATTCTTGACTCCTGTTGTAAACAAACAGGATTGGTTCACCAAATCCATTAGAGTCATAACAAGGTACTGTCAAGCAGGGCAAAGTTTCTTTAAGGTCACAGGTGAAGTGCAGATTGAACCAGTTTGGGAATTGGATTTGTTTGTCAGGGTTAGGGATGCACAAGTGTACTGCGTCACTGTTTTTCACCTACTTAAAATGTCATTCTGCAGGATCTAGAAGAAGGAGATGAGGATGCAGAAGAAGAGCGGAACTATTTGCGTAGGTTAGAAGGAGGGCTGTTCACTCTACAGCTGGTGGACTACATTCTTCTCGAAGTTTGTACTGGAGGACCATCCACTATAAAGCAACGTGTTACCCAGATCCTTAACTTGAGAGGTGGCTCACTTAAAACAATCCGACATGTCATGAGAGGTAAAGTTTACTTTGCAGCTTTTGATTAAATATGTTTTAAAATCAACAGTAATACAAGTCAGCTGAGTAAACAAGGAATGAGTGCTTACTTCACCAAAGAAAACCTGATAAATAACAGCATGTATGGCAAAAAGTATTTGATATTTTTCCTTTCTAATGGGTGTTCATAGTTCATTAAATTTTTATCTCCACCTATCTGATTTATATATTGTATTAATCTGACTTTGGTGTGATCCATTGACAGGCTTTTATGAACATGAACCCATCATTTTCTTAATGTTGGGAATTTCTTGATCAGTCTTACCCCATGGAGTTAGTCATGGCACTGAAGTACTGCATTTACCGAAACATACGACAACCCCATTCACAGTCTTCATTTTTAGGAAAATGCCTGTACAGCACGTTTAACTTTACGCACAATTTTAAGGTAACCCCTCCATTATGCTTGTCTTATAGCAGTGCATCTGAGCAAGAAATTAAGAGACAACTGAAGATCCTAGTCTCCTTGGATGTTACACTGTATTGAAACAGCCTAACACCCCCAAAGGCCTGTATCTTTAGCAGCAACAATGTGAAACCCAGTTCTTGCAAGGAAAAGATTCTGTGGAGGAAATGTGTTGGAGTAACCCGACCTGTGACTGAATGAGAAAGAAGTTTTGAATCAGGGAATATTGAAAGGGTTTCTGCTCATAACTCAAACAGCTGAAACCTAATAACATTTTGGCAGAATGAAACAACCTTATACACATTCAAGTATGTGTCAGAAACTCAGGATCTAAACTTCCTTCCAGTCAGAAGTTCTGGTGTATATGTCGTTGCATTTGTCAGTAAATGGCTCATGACAATAAGAGAACACATTATTCGGTACGCAAAAATAATCCTACAGAAATATCGTTGTTTCAAGTGTTTTCTGGCAGGACTGGCCAAGTAGTGTGGTGAATTTGCAGTCAGATCTGCATGGGATAACACAGGAGCTTAATTGATATCTCTTTCTGTCTCCTGTTCACAGCAGAAGTCACTGTGTCACTAAAATAATTTTTAATAAAACCTTGGAATTGTTCAATGTGTTTGCAGGTACCAGTCACTTCCAGTTTCAACAGACTGATAAAATTTATTAGTACAAACTGTTACTAAAATTCTAGCATGTTTCCTTTCTTGCATATATCTCGAGATTTACTAGGTTCTTCATTCAGCTAAACTCCAGCTTTTTATTCGTGACATACTTACTGTATAATGTTCACATCCTCATGTAATTTTTTCATCTTAATTATTATTAATTAAAGGAACAGATGTTATTCAAGACAGCACTGAATTTTCACTATTTTACAGAATATGCAGGCAATCTGGGAGATGCTGGAGATATAGAGTGGAGAGATATGGAACAACAGCACATTTTACAACTTGTGGACAAGTTCTAAGTAAGGCAGCCATACAACAGCTCTTGTATCATTTATACATTATTGTCAGAATATGGAGTCTTTGATCTTTGAAGGTTTGTGTATTTACCATTTTAAGTGAACATTTGGAACTTGACATGAATCAAGCTTTTCCTGGCCTATTTGTGGTTATGTCATTTATTCACTACCGAATATTTTTAATTAATACCAGAGATGACATTGCAACCACTGCATCATGCTGTTATTATATCCTGACTAGTATTTGATGTGTTACATTTTCTGTTTTTCATAATCACAGTTTTCCTCAGTTGTCAGTTATTTCTCATTCATAGGTTACTGACATACGAGTCATTATACATGGAAAGTTCTGTAGATTGAACACCCTGATGAAATACATATTTTCAAAGATAAGTAATGTCTAAGGCAAAATGGTATTTTGATGCACCATTATTGTACAAGAATGTTTTGTGTGTTGTTAGAGACTCGGTCAAGTGGTTAGCACTCCTGCTTAATGCTAGGGATGTCCTGGGCTCATGTCTCAGCATGCAGACAAACTATACTGAGGTTTTTCATTTTCCTCACACCCTCTGGGGAATTCCAACACGTGAGTTTGGCCACACCTACTAGTACATCCTTTCAAATTAACTGTTCACTGATTGCCCTATCTTTTGACATGTGATCTGAGTAACTGAAAGAATTGTTAAATAAACCATGAACAGAAGTAAGTGTGAAGTAGTCTATAGTCTGTCTTTCATTATGTCTGTACTGAAAATTGTGTGGATACAAACTCTCAAATACTGATCCCCCTTCAAAAGAGTGCCATTGTAACGTCTATGTACTACATCACAGAATACACCTATGTTATCTTGTAGGCAAATTAGTTTCTTATCTGAAGTAACATGTAGAAGGTTTTTATGTTCAAGATGTGTGGTAGTAGAATAAGCAGACAAACATGAAAACCAACACCATATTTATTTCACAACAATGGCAATTTGTAGAGTGGAATTACTATACAATGTAGTATACAAAAAATGTACTGCACTTAAAATGTCATGCCAGGTATTAAATAATTATGTGTGTAGTCAAAGCCTATAGAAAAACACAGTGAAATGCCGTGTCAGTTACTGTTATAATTTGAATTTTAGGACAAACCAGTCCCAGGTTATTGACAGATGGTTAAGCCTACTTCATGCACCGTAGCCCTGTACTCGGGGTAAGATACAACTGAATACACTTAATGAACATTTGGTAGACGTTTTGAAACTAAATTGTATTCTCTGGTTTCACATACCACTGTACCTGCAAATACTGGATTTTAAGAACAGAATCCTGCTGACATATATCAAATTTTATATTTTTTTCACACTCTTGAATTATAAATACAACATATATGGGTAAGTGGCATGAATATATCTGAGGGGGGGGGTTAAGAAAACGTTTCATCTGGAATAATTTTTGTAAAATATTTCAAAGATTATATACTATACTTTCTTTGCTAGTTTGGAGTAAACTTCTTTTTTTTTTTGAGATAAAGTAAAGTTACTGTTTACAGCTGCGGTTGTGAACCTCTCCATGACTGCTGAGCCCCACCAAAGTTCATGTGAGCATATCCTGTGGAATATCCTACACTGCCATACAGCTCAGATCCTGGGGAATGGCTGCCCTGTAAGACAAAAAACTCTGTAACTGCTGGTCTTACATATTTGTCTTCAGAATTCTTACTTAAGTTAAACAGAATATGGTTTATTTTGATGGACTGTAGGAACCTGCAAATCAGAAATGCAGAATTAACAGAAATGTGTACAAAGTATCAATTATTGTCTCTTGTAATAATGTCAAAAACTTCACTAGCTTTAGAACTCTTGATGCCATAGTATTATGTTTTTCTGTCTCACATGATGTCATCTTGGCAGAATGTACAATTCTTTGAAAAAGAAATCTTATGATATTATGTAACTAAGTACATAAACATATAAAGAAACAGAAAATTTTCCATAAATCCTTCACATAAACATACTTCGCTCCAACATGACTCTGCTCTTCACAAGTTACTAAATTAAATACCATTATACAATCCAATCATACATGGGACACACACACAGAAGCCCACACCCACTCTGCTTTTGGTCTCTAAGAAACATAACTTGTTTCCTAAAACTGTGGTAGCAGTTTTAATCTGATTTCATCCCATATTTTTAATAGAAAAACTTCAACAGAATCTGGCAAAAAGTTCTGAAGTTTTTTCTGTAAACAACTATATGAGGGTGAAAATCAGAATGACAGAAAAAGTATGTTTCATCATTTTTCATGTTATTAGATTCAATACTTCATAATTCCACTTTCTGATATATTGTACTGACAAAAATGAGTGCACATTTCCATAAGAAATATGAATGTTGCAACCTTAACTGAAGTGAAAGATTGAATATGGACAGAACCCACTTTCCATGTCACAGACCTGGCAGTTAAAAACCACCACTGCCCTGAAATGCCATTTACTGCATCATTTGTAGCAGGCTAAACTGTTACTTGGTTTATTTTCAGTGAGTAAACTGAGCTTCACTTCTGTATGTTACATGTGAAAAGACTACTCAATCACCTGCAGGAACCTGTTGAGTTCTTCTTGGGTGTCAAAGATCATGACAATAAATGGTGATCCAGGTACCAATTCTCCAGCCCATTTCACTTCCACTCGGTAATCACCTGGCTCTGTGGGATCGAACTTGCAAAGAATGGTGCGATCCTTTTGACTTTCACGTTGCATCTCCACTCTAAATGCACCTGCAAAAACACGAATATGCCTTACATATTCTTTGTTTCTTAGAACTAGAAGTGGGAATACAGAATACTTCAATTCCTTGTCAGACACTGAACCCCATATGGAACAGAACAGTGTAGGATCAAATTACTCAAATGGGACTATGCTATGGACAGCTGTGGTCTGAACCCAGCTGAAATTATGAGTTGCGGTCTTCACTGTTACCACGTCTTGAATGGCTATGGAGTACAACCAGTCTCTCTCAACAGATACAGGTTTGAGTTGAGATGTTACAAACCTTTAGGTCCCCTGATCCTGACAGTGAGCTGTCCTGCTCCAGCACCACGAGTATCACAGATGAAGCGAGACTGGAACGTGGCCAGAACTCCATGTTCTATACCTGGTCCATACACTCGCACTTTACTTGGATCGGGGGCCCCAGCAACACGTAAACAGAATGGACTGCCTGGCACATGGTCACCTGATACAACCAATGGAGACACAGACAAGCATAGAAGCCCTTCTAAGAATAATGATCCACACACACAAATTTATATATATATATCAGTTGTATACAAAAAGTACGACAAAGACAGCTGGACTAAAGCAGTTTCTTAAAAGAATCCAAAATGTTCCCACTGAATTTTCTCCTTGTGATGATTGTTTTTGTATTGCATTCCACTTACATATGCCCTGCATGTTTTAACAGCAATATAAGGTACCCCCCCTCTCCATATTTATAATTTTCAAAAACTAAGGTGCCTCCAGTCCAATTAAATGCAAGTGGTTTTCAACTTTGGGCAGTCTGTATGATAATAGAAATTATGTGTACCAAATATATCACAGTCAATTAAGATGGACATATATTAAGAGTAAAAAAAAACTGATATGTAATTCACCTTTATATGTTGCAAGAAACATTGTATTTTCATGAGGACGCATGAATACTTTCACAGTACTGTACACATGAAGTACATTATAGAAAGTATGGTGCACACAAACTTTGAACTGGAGAGGGATGATACTTACCACCATATTTGATTGTAAGAGCATGTCGTCCTGCTTCCTGCGGCTTCACATTGAGAGTGAAAGTGCCATCACCATGGTCGTAGAGTTCACAGTATGCCACTTTGTGTGGCCCAACGCAGTGTGCTGTTAGCTCTCCTAAGAGACAGGAATTTTCATACAAATAATTTTTTAAAAAATAATATAGCCCAGAGACTGTTTTATGGTAAATGACAGTCACAAACGTATTATAGGGCACATGCAAAAGTAATAAAATAAAGTGATCAACTAAATCCAGGATTAACCCCACCGCAGTTCCACATGAGGAGTCTGTTGTAGGTGAAAATGCAGATGCCACTGGAAATGGTTCCCATGTGCACTGAGACAGGCATCCCACTGATACACCAACCAGTGGGTTTCCTCTGAAAGAACTGCCCAACTTTCTGTTGGAACCACTGCAGCCATCTCTAATGTGCCTTTTTGAAGGGGACCACACACGTGAAGTCATGTGATGCAAGGTACGAGATACATGGAAGACCTTTCAAATACTAGAATGCAGTCTGTCCTCATTGTTGCAGGCCAATGGGGAAAGATGTCATGCAGCATACCAGGAAACTTACTGTTGATGGCAGTGCAGAGGTCTTAATAGAGTTTTGCTGTGGCTGGATGGTGATGTAAAGGTCCTGTAACGTACTGAAGGGCTGCAGATGTCAGATAAAGATATCAAGGCCCCAGTAGTGCAGTGGATCCCACAGCAGACAGGGAATTCTTGTGGAGGAGAGACACTGGCTGTGCCTGATGTGTCAGTGACATGCCTACTTCAGTGCCTATGGGGACTTCTTATGAGCTCCACTCCTTTGCCCAGAAGAATCCCCAAAACAGTTTCATTTGAATAACACCATACTGTATTTGGATCTGTAAATGATGTCATTCAATACTGCACAGGGTAGAAACTCCCTTAAAAACATACCTGTATAAGTAATTATGGCCAAAAGGAAGAATGTGTTGTTTTTGATAATTTCTCATGAATACTTGGTTCATATTACTTCCTACTGTTATTGTGGTGGTAACATGGCTGGCTGTTTGCTGGAGGCACGTACATGTTCAGGATGCAGAATTCTGTTACCACAGAATATGGTTCCTTCTCCTGATACTTTGGGCACACCAAATACCAATTTTTACATCATGGAACAAAACTTAATCTACTTCTTTGCTTAATGGTGTTTTCAATAACTTGCGACTATGTAATGTCGAATGGAAGGTGATTAGCAAACAGTCAACTGGGAAAGATGTGGGAGGAGGTTGCAGTCACAGATCTTCTGGTATAGGTTGTAGTGGCCTAGTTTACGATACCATCCTGGCTTTTGCCTGTAAGGACTAAGGGAAAATAGAAGTCTCAATCAGGATAGTCAATGTCCTGTTCAAGATTTGAACCAGGCACCTCCAAAATGCAGGTTTGAAGTATTCCTACTCTCTGAGTCAGTCTACTCAATGGAACTTGTTGCAAACCTATTGAATTTTTTGTATCCCACTGTCTATTATGTTTTGGCATGTGTCTTGTTGGTTTAAAGAAAAGTAACTTGGGATGAAGCTGGGTAAAGACACCACTTGCTGAAATTACTGGATCATGTGTCTGTACATGTCTGTAGCTTAGCTGTGGTTCTTACAAGGTCCCCTTTGTATTGTGCCGGATAAGTTTATCCTACAGCACCGAGTGACTTACAAATATTACATGAAGTGTAAGATTAAGATGACTTGGAGCCCAAAAGGAGTTTACCATGGCTCATTGTACCCAAAGCAATATTCTGCCAAAGTCAACAAAGCAAGAACTATCATGTCAACAGACAGAACCAAAATGTCAGTCTGCTGTTAGAGCAGTGAGACCAATCAGTGGCCAATGAGCAGCTGGAATCAATATTTTTCCCTTCTTTCCTTCCTTCCATAGTTGGCATGTTCATGCATGACAAATTGTGGACCACACAATGTGGAGGTCACTGTGGTACTAGCCAGCTGACTGACAAGTTAATTTTTCTGATTTCATTTAGGTGTGATCATCTTGAGTGTTTGGGGAGTGAAGTTGAGTTGAGTTTTGGGTTAGTTTTGGTTGGATGGGACCTCATTCTTTTAAGTTATTTGTAACATGTAGACTGTTTCTTTCTGAAACTCTCTTCCATTTCTCCTGGGGACAGTCATGGGGTTGAGAAGCAGAGGAATTTCTGGAGGGTATAAGAGTCCCAATTTATTTTGTTAGTTTCATGTATGAGCCAGTATGCCTTGACATTCCAACAGAGAAACGGTTAAGTTATGACATTTTATACAACAGAGGTTATTAACCCTTTACAGATGAAGCGCAGACGCTTTATTTAAAGACCCAGTTCATACTGCGCAGTAAACACTTTTCATCTCGTATAAAAAAACCAATCAGTTTATGTTATGTGAGGCAGAAGTCGCTTTTTGTTCTGAGATAAATACAAAACAAATAAATACAGTGTGGGCAGAGTGTCAATTTTTAAGTTTTAAACCTGGTGGTGCATGCAAGCCTTAGGCTTGAAAAGGATAATGTATCCAACTTAAAATTACCTGGCCCAGCACGCCTTGTATCAATGAAACTGCGTATTTCCTTGCCCACTGTACCAACACGAAGTCCATCGCCAGAGCAAATGACTCTGCCCGCATCAGCTACTGCTGTTACTGCAACTTTGAGTGGACAGCCTTTTACTTGCCTGCAAATACAGTGCACAGTTTTAAAGTGTTGCAGAGTACAGTGTAGCCAAGAAATATTTTATATGCACATTCTTTCAATGTATCTAAAAGAAACAAGACGGTTCCACATACAGTGTCAGCCAGCAGTTCAGTACTGTACTGCAGAAAGGGTATTATCAAAATGCAGAAATGTGTCATTTCAGTTTCTTCCTTATGATACACTATTAAAGGTGGTGATAACCAGTTTCCTGTTACAACTAATATGACTGACTAGGAAAAATTTTATGTATTCATTATTTTGAAGATATTTAAATCCCTTGGCCTGCTAGCACCTTGAAATAAATTGGAATGGGGCAAAAAGGGCTTTGTTTATTGTTCCACTACAGTTCACTCACTCACTCACCTGTCTGACCACATTACATTCAACAGATATGCTCCTGGTACAGACGGTGTGTAGGTGGCTCGGTACACACTGTTACCCAGGTTCTGCAAGTGAACTTTGATATCAGCTTTCATGCCTGTTAGAGTGACTTCCGGCAAACCTGGAAAAAAATACCATTGCAGGGAACAATGAATTGTATTGTAATTGTAACTGAGAGAACAAGACCATGGGGTTTCAAGAACTTTCAATTTACCGAGACATCAGGGTTACAGAAAACATTCTGAGGTCTGCATTTAAATAAATAACCTGAGTTCTCTATGTAGGAAAGTGTGATCACAGTGCATTACAGTGGGTCATCATTGAACTGAGTTCTTTGAATGACAGAAATGCTAACAAATCTTGCATGTAATACTGTCACAAATTAAAAACTCCCAACTGGGGTCTGACACAGACTGGTACTTTGAACTGGCAACAAATTAACTAGGGTTTACAGTATACACTGTTAATTTTTGTTACTACTTTTTAAGTGTGCATGTATAGACAGTCATTATTTCCTAATCAGTTTGGGCATCTGACTATTACTGTTCGTTAATGAAATGTTAATAACAGTGTTGTTGTTGTTGTTGTTGTTGTTGTTGTTGCTACTGACTCAGGATAGCAACTGCCAACTGTCACACAAAGTAACTGGAATTGCTATTTTGATGTTTTTCTGACCGTGCATCATAGTATAGACTTGTTTCAATTACCAACTTAATGCACAATTCCTTTATTCTATAACAATATGTATGTTAC
>JGI24700J35501_10930070_pt1 | contig 11298 bp, 9 predicted proteins | sample TergutTh196P1_FD_35501 | JGI IMG/M metagenome (IMG submission 35501) | reverse complement strand
TAGTGGGGATTAACCTTGGGCGCCGGGACCAGTTGAAGCCTAGCGGGGTGTGGGATGCCCTCAGGAAGGTTATCCAGTCAAACGATAGGTTTGGTCTGAGGGATCGACTCGAATTCGACCTAGACAACGTTAGAATGCCTGCTGGTAACGGTGTAGTAGGGCCATTCTCTTAATGTTTTGAGAGTTGTGAAAAAGAGTATCGTTGTTGTTAAGGTACCTCGTGTAAATGATGACCCCCAAATACAAATTATACGGCAATGGGTATTTACTGGACGAAGCTGTTGGACGAATACTGAGGTCTTCCGGCATTGGTTTGTCTAATACTGGAGGTCTTCAGGACCTTCAACAATTTTGATATTACCTTTCGGATTACAAAATTATTGCTTGTGACTTTTTGCTTCCTGATAGACTAACTTTTAGCGGAACTTCCCTTCCAAATAAGAAATTATACTGACTATATGACATGGAAATGGGTCACTACCATATTATTGCCAACGTTGAGGCTGTAATGGCAAAGAGGTATATAGTTAACGCTTGTGACACCTTATACAATATCACACATACGTGTGAAAAGGCTTGCACACTGTGTACCTCCAGGCACCATATACCAAAGGTCAGTCGAGGCTTTTTGCGATACGTGCAACAGATAATTTCTTAGTGACAAGTGTTACGAAAATTATCTGAACCTGAGAGTGAAATGACAGTCTTGATTGCAGCCGAGTATACCAAAACTGGAGTTTCCTTGTGACATCAGATTCTAAGTATGAATGTTTCAAGAGATTCTTAATATATGCAAGGAGAAGCAGCCCTCCGACCATCTTAGTTACGTGGCTCCGCTCAAGCCTACAAGCTTTCAAACGGGTTTAAATATATTTCTTTGATACGGAGTGTACTCCAGATCTTGACAAGCGTGACAGAACTTTCGAACACCTACCGAACTTTATATGTGCTCAGCAAAAGTGTCCAGAGTGTGAAGCCAATGGAAAATTAAATATAGATTTAAGCAGTGTGGCAAACGTGTCCATGTGTTCTGGCAAATGCCTATAGGAGAATTTACTGACTTCATCCGGTAGCCCAGATCATTCGCGGATAAGATTTATGTTATGTCACATAATTCTCGACGATATTATGCACAGATTTGTTGAGAAGGTATCTGAAACTGAGATGGGGGCCTAAGATGGTAATGGATCGTACCAAAATTCTTAGAATGTGTGTGGAGAACCTGCATTAACTTATCGTCGTCTCAGTGTTTTTGAAAAGCATGCCTAAATTTTTTGACCATAAGTGCAATAAGGGCTTTCATGTCCACTTTTACACGGCCAAGAATTTGGATTGTGTGGGGTCCTATCTCGAACCCAAGTAGTATGGGGCAGATTTTATGTCAGGTGAGGAGCGAACCCAATTTTTGGTTTGGTTCTAGGAGCAAAAGGACATAAGTTTCTGTAATACGGGAGAACTCTGGCAAGATGACCTCAATGTACAGAGGCAGCCGTGTTTTGCTTTTAGGAACTTGTTTTTTAAATTGGTCAAAATGGGCCTGTTTACGTAATCAGTTACAATTCCGTCCATTTTCAATAAAGGTTTTCGTACAAAGTTTCTTACACCTGACATTGTGGGAATTAACCCAACAAGGGGTTAACGTATGGCTGATTGCCAATGTGTTGAAGTTCTTTGAAGGTCTTGAATGACTGGCGTACTTGGGTTGTTCAAAGGACATCATTCATACCGGAAATGGGAGGAAGGTTAGTTAAGCAAGGGTACCTAAAGTTTAAGTTGATGGGTATTGTGCAAAGGCAAATAAGCTTTTTTTATACTTCCGGAAAGCTTTTGTCACGCGTGACCTTGTATGACCAATAGTCACAAGCCCATTGGCAACACTGAAGAGACTTTGCTGAGAACGTAAGAGGAAACAATGGCGAGGCTAGAGAAAATAAAGAACGAAGATTGCAAATTTGTTTCGATCTAGGTTTACGATTTTCCAAAATTACTGCCAGAAAATCCTGGCCTCGAAATTGGGCTTTGTTCACATCCCTCTGATAGGAACTCTCCTATTCATATTAAGAATGCCTTGTACGGGGGTAGATCCTAATCCACCAAAATGTGGTACAAAACCAGTGTTAGAAGATCCTGTAAGTGGATGTAATTCTGTATCTATACATTTGTAAATACTGCACGTTTACAGTGGGTCACCCGAAAGTGTAGTAAGTTCAGACTGTCCTACCCACTGTTTGAAGAGGGAGGGGATTATTAAATGTAAGGTGCTACCTCATACGAATCTTTAGGAACCAGTACTTGCATATAAAAAATTCCAAGATGATGTTCCCAGTGTATTCGACATGCGTCGAAACTATACACCAAGGCGTCCGTACACACACTGATTAGTAACGTTCTGTAGACGGGGCGTGTGTAGAAGGACAGGTCTGCCAAGCCGTAAAAAGCTGTAGACGTGTTGGAGTTTTGTAAGTACTCGGTAACACACTATAACTCAGAAGGACTGCTTGAATATTACGTAAATATGTTATTGATACTGAAACAGGAAACTTCGGGCTACCCATTCTGTGTGCAAAGTGAGTATGACAAAGATAAACACATTGAGGACTAGCGGCGTGTAAAGGGATTGCTCTAGACAAGGCAACCATTTTCATAAATGCTGGGCAACGTACTTGGACAAAGGTAAAATTAAATTATTACTTACGTAATTACTGCATGGAACAGAATCCTTCTTGAGAAGCTATCCGGTTTTCAGTTAGTCAAGAAATTCCCCACATTTTATGGAACCCGAAGGTTCATTACCGCATTCAGAAGTCCCCGCCACCTGTCCCTATCAAAATTAAACTCCATGTGGGGTAAATGGGGTATTAACAGAACAAAACCAAGACATCCTTTGTGACACCAGGGAAAGAGTTCATGGATTTATATAGAAGTCCTGGTACTGATGTCATAAATCTCATATTCCCGAATGATTACGTAGCATAGATTTCTTGGAAATAGTCCGAGGAAAACGTATCAACAGGGAAGAATGTTAACTTCGCTGTTGCCGTGGACTGTCAATGAGGCCATTCGTCAAACCTGCTTACTACAGCTGCAATGATATTAAGGCGGTCAGCATGTTCCGCGCTCATTTCGGAGAGTGCCTTGCTGGCATTCACGTGGAGCAGCAGCAGTCCTGCAAGTAACAAGTAAAAAGTATGTAAAACCACACCTACCAGTCAAAAATTGTGCTGTTAGTGATATAGTTCACTTACTTGAAAGGTAGTGATGCTGTACTCGTGTTATCAGTCACTGACTCTCAGACAAACAGAATTTAATCATATTTCTTCAAAAACCATACACCTGGGTAGAAGTGCCAAGGTTTAACGTTAGAATTAATTTGCCATTGATTACAAATGTAATTGGAATGAGAGCGACATACTGCATTCAGATTTGGAAACTGTTTTACAACGAGAAGCATCATCAGCCATTGCAATTTAGAGCTTTGGACCTCTAAAATAAGGAATTATTTGTGTCTTTAATAAACGCACAGTAATCGACTTCAACTACGAAGCCCGCAACTCGCTTAGATTTCCCACCCGTCAGCTGTATCTCTGCAAATCATAACAAACCTAGATATTTTTGTGCAACGAAATAGGTCTAAGCACCAACACGGTGGCTGCATTTTCTCGTTATGAGTCTCCGGTGTGCAGGATGTCGGACACAGCCCAGCTGTCATTGATATTTTTCATATGTGGGCGCTACTTGAATGTGTCTACCCACTTGACAAGGCGAGAATAAAGTACGTCAGCATATTTCTGGATGAAAACCTGACACCGCAAGTGAAGATTGTAATTTCATACCGCGTCATTTTGCTGAATCGAATACAGTGGTTCGTTTTAGTGACATTTAAGGACCATATGCCACAGGATGTGTTTCTTGAACTTGATGACTTACTTCATACCCTGGATTTGTATTGTGGATCATATATTCGCACTACGTCTGACGTCATACTTCTTTTTTGACTAAATCTAGAACACATCTCATGGACGTGTCTGTTTCTTACATAAACAGATAAATAATGAAACTCTTCAAACTGCACGATTTAATAACATGACGTAACAAGCGTCTGGAATCGAAATCTTCCTCTACCCTACCAGAAGCTAATGCTATTGATTTTGAGACACTGTACGATGGAACAATGTACAATGCTGGCCATTAATAATAAAAATCGTTATCTGTTTTTTATAAATTTGTAATTAGAAAAAAATATTGTGTTTTTATTCCTTATCCTTTTACAATAAAATCACACTTAAAGTGGGGGCGTTTTAGTATGCCTCGGGCGGTAAGAATTTTCCTATGTCCAATCTAAAAATGGTTAGTCTAGGTAGGCAGGATTCTAATCTAGGATCTCTCGATCTCGAGTCTCGTGTTTTACCCCTACAACACCCTTCCGTATCCTTTCAACTAGCTTTACAAAAAATACAACATGACCAACTCTAGTAAAAAGAAGTAAAATTAAATCTTTATTACAACTGTTTATTATAGGTCACCATATAATAAACTATAGCCTTAGAGTACAAACATAGATTCTAGTAATATTTTTAAAATATCAGATTCAAAATAATGCATTATACTTAGCTTATTAAGGTCTATATCAAATAAGGGGTGGGAAAATTAATTAGATCAGTTAAATTAGTCTTGGGGGTTAAAGGGGCAGTATGTGATCTCAGAGTTACATACACTGCTGGTGAGTGTGTGCCATTAAAACCTGATAAATACCATTTATTCCTGCCAAGTTCTATCCATGCATGTCTTCGCCATGACCCCTGGAAAAATCTTTGGACGGCTAAGCCATGCAAGGGCGAGACGCGAGTTCCCGACGCGATAATTGGGACAAACCAGCTAAGGGAGATAACCCCGACAGAAAATCTTAGGTCTTCCAAGGTAGCAGGGGTTGAGTACAAGGCCAGCAACCTCATTTTGGAAAAACCATCACGCTAAAAAATCACAACAAAGGAATGAAAGGCTGATAAAACGAAGAAAACCTATGCGGGTTAAACGAATAAGACAGGACATGATATGTATAAGGACTTGGAATATAAAGACAATGCTGAAAGCAGAAAAAACGAAAGAATTATGTGATGAAATGTTAAAAACACAATTACAAATAAAGTAATAGCATTACAAGAATTAAGATGGAAAGAGTTGGGAAAATCTATAAACCTAAATATACACTCTGTTACAGCTGCAACCCAGAAAAAACAGGTCAATTTGGAAATGGATTCATGATCCGAAATGAAATTAAAAAGAATATCCTAAGTTTTAAACCATGAAATGAAAGATTGTGCAAATTACGAATTAAAGGAAAATTTAATAATTTGTCTCTAATAAGTGTACATGCTCCTACTGAAGGGAAGACTGATGAAGAAAAAGAAAAGTTTTATGAAGACTTACAAATAGTCCATAACAAAATTCCTAAACATGACATAGTTAAAATTTTTGGAGATCTAAACATCAAAATTTGAAAGGAAGATGTACACCAAAATGTTGCAGGTAAAAATACACTCCATGACATCTCAAACAGAAATGGAGAGTGGGTCTGTGAGTACGCAATTGCAAATAACATGAAAATAATAAGTGTTTATTATCAACACAAATGAAACCATAAAGGAACATGGACATCACCTGATGGCAACACGTTGAAACAAGCAGACCATGTAATCACAGACGCAAATAAAAAAGGTGTGGTAAAGGATGTCAGAAAAATGCGAAGTTTGAACTGTGATTCAGATAATTTTTTAGTGAAAACTATAACAAAGCAGAAGTTGATTAGAACACAAAACAAAGCAGTTAAGCAAAAGAAAAAGAACCAAAGTAATTTACAGCGTCCTGTTAAACTAAAACGATATAGAACATGTCTCTATAACAAATTAATAGAAACGAAGTACAACAGGACGTTGAAAAAGAACTGACAAATATTAAAGAGACAATAATAGAATCAACTAATGAAGTTATTCAAACACAAAATACTTCTAATAAGAACGAATGGTGGAATGAATCGTGTAAGCTAATAATGTCTCAGAAGAACGAAGCTAGAAAGAAATATCGACAAGCTAAGACTACAGCTAGTCGTGAAATATACGAAATGAAAAGAACAGACGCTAACAGAGTGTGTAGCGAAAAAAAGAGAATACGGATAAATAACAAAATTAAACAAATAGAAGAAACAAGTAATAAGAATGAGACAAGAAAATTTTTAAATAAGCCCAGTTTTTTAATAAACAACAGTTGGTGTTACAAATATTTTGTAAGGACAAAAGTTGTAACATACTGTCAGAACATGGAGACATTCTTCAAAGATGGAAACAATACTTTTGTGATTTACAAAACATGAATGCCAAATTTGAGGAATTAATTTCGGAAAATAAAATCTTAAACAATGTAGAAGAGGTACTTCCACCCACCTATTATGAAGTAAATCAGGTAATAAAGAAGCTTAAAACACATAAAGCTGCAGGATCGGACAACATACCAGCAGATTTGATAAAACAAGGCGGGATAGAACTTAAAAGAAGGATACACAAATTAATAATGAAAATATGGAGACAGGAGATTCTATCAATAGAACGGACAGAAGGAATAATTTGTCCTATATACTCTATAAGAAAGGAGATAGGATGATAAGTAGCAACTACAGACAAATTATTCTCCTGAATGTAGCACATACAATCTTCAAAATCTTAATAAACAACAGATTGTCTAGTATAGTAGAGAGAAAATTAGAAGATTGCCAAATTGGATTCCGACAGAATCGATCTACAATCGACAATATATTTATAGTTAGACAAATTTCATGAATTTAATATAGAATTGCACAACGTCTTCATTGATTACACCCCAGCATTTGCTTCAGTGTACAGAGATAAAGTAATAATTTTTTTAAAATTATTACGAAATACCAAGTAAACTAATTAAACTGATAGCGAAGACATTACAAGATACAAAAGTTAGATTTAAAGTAAACCAAAATTAAACAGAGAAGTTTGAAATGTTGACGGGAGTAAAACAAGGCGACCAACTGTCAGCAACCCTGTTTAGCACAGTCATTGATGACATTTTAAAGCAGCTAGAATTGAGAGGCAACACATTACAACACGTTTAAAACAATGTTCAGCATATGCCGATGATATATTAATCACTGCCCGAACCAAACAAACAATGACAGATACCTTTGAAAAACTGAAAAATATTTCATTACAATTTGGTCTAATAGTAAATGGAAATAAAACCAAGTACATGAAATATACAAGGAAAGAAACTCAGATAGATTAACAGTTGGAAATATTCAAATTGACCAGATCAGATCACTCAGCTACCTTGGTACATTTGTGAATGGAAATAACACGTTGGAAGGAGAAATTAGAGAGAGAATTGTTAAAGGAAATAAAGCATTCTATGCAAATAGAACTCTTTTTAAAAGCAAATTGGTGTCCAGGAAATCCAAATTATAGTTATATTGGTCAGTAATTAGACCAATTGTCGTTTACGGCTGTGAATCATGGGTACTTGAAGAAAGTATTATGCAGAGTCTCTCAGTGTTTTAGAGGAAAATACTAAGGAAAATATCTGGGCCAACTAAAGAAGAAAATGGTAATTGGAGAATTAAAATAAACAAAGATTTTGAACGTAATAAATTATGTTAAAGCCTCAAAGACTCAAAGATTGAACTGGTTTGGACACATAAATAAAATGTCTGAAACTGATATTTTAAAGAAAATGTACAAATGGAAGCCATTCGCAGGAAGACCAGTAGAAAGGGAAGATGATGTTAGGAATGACTTGAAAAAGATGAAACTCAAAAAAGGGCAGAACAACTCCAAGATCGCCTTAAATGAAAGGACATTGTTGAGAAGACCAAGACTACCACAGTTGTAGCGCCATAGAAGAAGAAGAAGAATAAGGAGAAAAAGTAGAAGAAGTTCAATTAATTTTATACAATTAGATTAATTATACTTACTTTAAAAAATAAATGCCGCAACTTTAAAAATTTACCAAGACTCTTTTTCAAAATTTCGGATTGTTTACAGTTATGTTATTCACCTCCTAGGGAGGAGGTGAAGTTTGTTCACTTTATGTTAGTAACCTGTTTGGACATTTAAAAATATTGGATTATTTACAATTAGTTTATTCAATTATATCTTTATAAAAATTAAGGGGGAGGGGAAATTAATTAAATCAATGAAATTAATTTTGCATATTAAATAGAGCAATCAACTTGCCATTACCTACAAATTAGATGAATCAATTAGAACAATTAAACTTAATTTGTATACCAATTAAGCCAATTAACTTAATTTGCATATTCATTAGGTCAAACAAGTATGGGTGGGGTTTTGTGTGACGTCATTGGTCACGTGACTGTGACGTCACATTAGGGGCGGAGCCGGCAAACCTTCACCCTTTATACTCACCTGTTCCATTACAACTGCGGTTACCACAAATTCTACATAGAATAAAGAGGGATCGAAAGAGAACTCAAGTTTAATTCAGAGGCATACATTTTTCCGACAGTAATTTTACTTATACGGCAGTTACAACAAATGTGAAAAAGCTAGAGAGGAGGTAGATAATGTGGGGTCACATTTTGTAGATTTTATGTACAGTAATAAAGGAAAGAATAAAAAATGGAAGTATAATATTGAATAATGCTTTATGTTTCATAAGTTAGGCCTTTCTTTTCCATCACAATTAACGTTTTCAGTAAAGAACAAAGTTATTACGCTTGTATTATACCATGTTCTCCATATCCTTCTTGTCAGATTTATTCCTCATAATTCTAAGTGGCAGCGAGGTTATTTAGAAGAAGTTTGAAAAGAAAATTTAGGACGTACCTAGAGAAGATCAGTTTGGAATTAGAAGAGGAAAATGTACTAGGTCCGCAATTGTGTCGCTGAGAATAATATCAGATCGCACTTTGGACATAATTAAGAACTGCGTGGTTGCTTCATAGACTGAGAGAACGAATTTGGGTCTGCAAACTGAATCAAATTAATGCTAACCACACTGATCAGCAAACTGTACATGATTCAGTGTGTTAAAATAAGACTGGACCAAGGAGAGAAAAGAAGTGCGGAAATTAGAAGAATAGTTAGAGAATGAGGCTGTCTGACACCGATAGCATTCAAATTTAAAACGAATACGTTTCAAAGGAAGATCTGAAAGCTTTTGTAGACTTCAAAATTGGAGGTCTAGTGATTGGCACTGTGAAATATCCAGATGTTTTTGTGTTACATTTGCACCATAGCTTTGTATATTACTGAAAAATGGACAATCCGGGAATTATGTTAGAAATTCCAGGAGAGTTTGAAATGTAGTGTTGGGGAAGGAGGGAGATCAATTGGAGCAATCGTGTGAGAAATAAAGAAGTATTACAAAGGGTCAAGGAGGAGAGGAATATCCTAAAACAATAAGAAGAAAAAATGCTAACTCGATTGATTACATCTAGTGTAGGAATTGCCTTCTGAAACACGTTATTGAAGGAAAGACAGAAGGAAGGATAGAAGTGACGGGAAGACGAGGAAGGAAACGTATAAAGCTACTTGATTACCTTAAGGAAAAGAGAGGTCAGAGTAAATTGAAAGAGGAAGCATAAGGAGCTCGCACTCGGTGGAGAACTCGCTTTGGAAGAGGCTAAGAACTTATCTTAAGACAGACCTCAGAATAAATGAATTCCAAATATTGTCTTGAGCATCCTCTTTTGAAACAGCCACAAAGTATTTTCAAAAACCGGAATATTCATTTTCGATTTTTGGCTAGGCTACTAACTAGGAATCAGACGAAAAGAGTTTAGCTTAGATTTTCAGCAAGGAAAATATCTCTACCTTTCGTTCAAATTGTCAAGATCGGCCCTGTAAGCTAGCCATCCTCCTTGGCAATGGGTACCGCACAGTTCTTCCCGGGAGAGAAAGGCCAAAAGCTAAAACCGACTAGTCACCGCCATTGGTGCCAAGGCTCAGAATTCGTGGTGCTCGACCACTGCTTTTTTACAGGTCTTCATAAAGTACACTCCATTTTTAAGCACAAAGGCAAATTAAAATTTACACCTTATAATGTTCTGTTGGGGTGGAGTTTATATTTTTATTTATTATTATTATTTAATTAATCACCACATATTTGATTGGCGGTCGGACTAAATCCGTAAAAGAAAGTTCTCTTGTAATTGAAATCGATAAATAACGTTTCTGAAAAATAATATTAGAAGAGAAAATTTTAAGTGGGCTTACTGTGGCTGTAGGCTGTAATTGGCGTGTAGATTTTCTTTATTTTTCCTCCTCAAAAGTTTCTCTTCTTTAGACGTAATTTTTAATTTTTGTACCCTCTTCTACGGACTACAAATTTTTTCCTTACAGATTTATTCCTGCAGTCTCCTAAGCAGGCCTACCTATCTAACTTTTCTTCAGTCGGTGGGCACATACAACCTTTGATGCTAACGCTCCTGTAAACCACACCTCGATCAGTAAGCAAGCAACACTCTTGTTAACAAAGAGGAATTTACAGATAGATTGAGAAATTTTGTGTAGGTTCAATCAAAGCTTTTCATTATGTGATAGATAACTTGATGTACAAAACCTGTAAATTAACTTCCACAATCCTTGAGTTTATCTTCCTTCTGTACATAGGATTTGAAGTGAATGAGCCAGGAAGGGCGACAGCGGATTTTCGATCGAATCCGTATACAAAACTTTGTGGGTGATATAACATTTTGACACAAAAAACTTATACATTCTCTAAACGATATTCGCTTTATCGACATTTTCTCTATACAAGTAGATGACTCTAGACTTTGAAGATTCAAAATATCTTGCCTAAAGAGGTAATAGAACCGCCTCAGGCATACACAAGACAACTTACCTTGCTTTCTATATACCTAGATTTCTCGTGTCAGAAATATGACTCTGTGTTGGGAAACGATATGCCTAATTCTGGTGTTTATGGGCTTCGTCAGTCACTCAACGTAAATACTACAGATGATCGTACCGGTATGTAACACATCCATTCACAACGACTGTGCAACGGACGATATTTTAAAAAGTGGAGAATTTTATGAAACCAGTTTGTCAGACAGATAACATTCTCGGTACTAAGACTGGCTTCTGCGTTTTGACAGGCTAATTCCGCTGTTTCGAAACATACTGCTCCCACATTTTTGGTACAAGATTAAGCTGTTTCCCCTTACGAAACTGTTGTACCCAGCTGCAAATCCGCAGTGACAAACCAGAAGACCATAATGTGGAATCCCTCCAGTCACGAAAATCAGCAATCCAC
>JGI24700J35501_10930072_pt1 | contig 11301 bp, 4 predicted proteins | sample TergutTh196P1_FD_35501 | JGI IMG/M metagenome (IMG submission 35501) | reverse complement strand
GGCCGTGTCGTCCGCAAAGGTGCTGAGAATTGTTTTGTCTGATTGTGGGAGATCAGCTGTATATAACGTGTACAATAGAGGCCCTAGGATGCTTCCTATTTTATCCTTGTGTTCTTAAATTTGTACCTATAAAATAATGATAGAGCCAATACTTATCGTGCATTCAGTCACGTCCGTTATTAATAAAAAAACCGTTTTCACATAAACCTTCGAATTATTCTTCTAACTATATCATAAAATTCGGATTATCTGAACTACTTTAAATAGGGCTCTTATCATAAATAAATATATATATATATATCCAAAGACAAGATATATTATTAATTGGAAACTCATTTTCTCCCGTTATCACAACATTATTTTACTTTTCACAGTACCTAGAATAACCATAAATATTCTGCTCTTTTCCTCTGTAACACAAACTACTGGACTACCAGGATTGCTTCAGATATAATTCTTCTGTTTTCTTTCAAATAACTAAAACTATCACTACCAAGAAATAAACTTTCACACTAGCCGTAAGTTTTCTCCATCCCGAATACATATATCATATATCAGCACAAATCATTTCGTCTGTTTTGCTTTTAATATACTCCCCCTCTAAAAACACTCCTGTCATAAGCCTACCACACTTTCCTGTACAACGGACCAGTCTTAAATCTACACTGACTCCCTTCTTCCCTACTTTTCCCTCGCCCCCATTCACTTCAATCACTGAACTTCGTAGGCCAGCTTCCCAGATTTTACTTTTGGGTTAGCTGTTCTGTCGCAACAGCTGATGAAAGGGTAGTCTGACCATAGGCATGATGACAAACTTTCGGCTTTTCAAGACTGACCACGTTGTTTTGTGACGTGTATTAAGTTTCCATGGCATAACGTCCATCTCCCTCTTTCCTCTCCTTTCTCATCACTTCACACTTCTTCCTACATCACATGACTTGCTCATTCTTTTTGTCCGCCCGTTCGAATTGCTGTGTCAATCAACTATGTGAATTCCACTGATTAATTACAACACTGCATTCCATCGTTTCTTCTGCGGGATGCCCACAACGCTGTTTCCCTGTAATTCAACTCCGTATACTTTAACAAACACTACAGCTCACAACTCATTCCATTTAGCACCAGATTTCATTTCTTCAAATCAGCACTATTTCCCCCCATCCCTCCAAAATATATTCTTCATATTCTTCGTTTCTGGGCCAGTCCTCTTCAACGCAAGCATTTGAAACCGCTTATTTCTTTTTATTGTCCAGCACGTCTAGCTTGCTTGGAAAATATACTTCACAAGAACGTTACGCTGACCTCACATTTTCTTAGTATAGCCAAGTAAATTTATTCGATATTACTAGCCGAATACAGTAGCCTCATTTACTCCTTCAATACATTTGTCACGCATCTCTCATTTCAACTTCTACTGAAACCCCACAACACGATACTATTTCTCCTTTCCTGTTGCACCCGACAGTTCTACGAACCATCGCTTGCGGTCTGTTTTTGCACTGTGTCACTCTTACATACTCCCTGCTTACCTCTCTAGCCTTTGTACATCACAGGATCTGGAATATAAATGTGTGAAATATTCACAATAATATTAGTAGTTTGTGACTGAGATCCAGATTTCTTGCAAGAAAGGAATAAAATTCTCTACCACAAATGTATCGTAATAACCAGAATTCACACTTTCCTGTAGAAATATTTAGTGTATAACGTAATCCAATGGATAAAATTTGTTGGATAAAGTGGAGCAAATTCTAGTGGCCTTGAGTTTATGTAACCCTATTCGACTCTCCCGTCTCTTAGACATTAATCGGCTTCATAATTAAATCAAAGTTTTTCAGTTTACCAAGAATTGCCACAATAAAATCAGCAAATGAATTGCACAGATCTAGCCGGCAATTGTTTTTCATGTTTAATGAATGTTTAAAAACGTTATCTCTTTTGAGGGTAAACCTTTATAACCAGTCAGAGATCATTATAGGCTGTTCCAATACCAATGCCAAGTTGCTCAGAAATATGATAAATAAACTTCCGTAGACTTCTTGGAACATTTTGCGACATAAATTTTACGGTTTCGTCATTTCTCACTCCTCGGTCATGCCTGGAATCAAAAGCTTAATCAACAAATAAAGTGTTTCTTCAAATATTCGAAACAAATTCGTCACACTTACACAATACCTGAAAGAAGCAACACGAACATTAAACTTTGTCGGTTATTTCTCTACGACTGTGTCACATTTAACAAGGTTATCAAAATAACACTCTCTTCTCTCTAGTATATAATGCCATATCCGCAACTGATACTGTGAACTTTATGTTACTCATATCTTGCATATTCTTACAATTAAAATGTTATCCAACTCTATACATACTCCAGAGAGAATAAAAACAACTGCAAGCTTCTGCGTGAAGCGAATCACTCACATATTTCTAATATCACACCATTTCAATTTTATGCTTGTCAAATTTATGTATTTAAGAATTTTAATACTTTAATCTTTATAGTTTGGGTCATAATACCTAGATCAGTGTGTTTAATTTGTATTCATTTTTGATACAAGGCTCCGTGAGGATGGATCCCCGGAGTCGAAACATGTAGAAATTTCAAAGCACTTTTTTATTAAACCTGTGTACAAGCGTGCGGTACACGGTACCGCACGCTTGTACACAGGCTGATATGCCGCCATGACATTGACCACGTCATTAACGACGAGCACAATAGAACCATAACTGTAGTTTTAGCTAAGCACGAAATAGCTTCCTAATGATGGTCCCTGAGTGAACCGAAACATGTCGGGCCAATTGTGGGAATTTTAATTGTTTTAACAATCCTGTGATTTTATAATTGTGTGCATCTGTTGGATTAATAAGAAAGTGCTCTGTTACTGTTGATGCACGGTGCAAACATGAAGAATGTAGAAATTTCATACTTGTCATGAACTGAATTTATGAATTGCATTTTCCTGCATTTTATTAAGTGCAATTTTTGGTTAATATATTGATTGTTAGTGTGAAATAAACCTCCAAATACCACATTACCAAGCGTGCCAAAATAGAGACAAATTTTCCTAAAAAGGAAGAAAAAATAAAGTAGTCTATTCGTGACAACCCTGTACTTTGACCCTTATAACGCAACTTAATACGTCTCGTGTCAATAAACTAATTTTCACAGTTCAGGTTGACAAGTAGGTTGACAGGGAAGGTACGTAATTAGTGGAATGTACTCCGGCGAGCTTGGGGTTTGTGATCCTGCGTCACCCGAGCTTGTGTGTCCAATTGACGATGGGTACCTTAATTTACCCTGAATGTCCAACACGAGGAAGCTCAGATAACACTGTCACAATATTCTGACCTAATAGCATACATTAATTTTCGCAGAAGTCATTTTAGAGAGGGGAAATGAGGAGAAGGAATGACCCTATTTCTGCGTACGACATCTTCTAATGGATACATTTGTATACGACGACCGTTAGTTGACAGACGTTCAGAAAGTTGCGTTTCTGTTTACGACGTTTTGTAATGGGAATTTATGTTTACTTGTCATGAAACTTGTTTCCGAACAAAAATACCACTATATTGTCTAAAACTTGCACAGGTGAGAGAACTCATGTTAATCACTGTTTTCAAGCAACCGAACAGTTTAACGTCTGAAAGTTTGTGATACTTGTTGAGGGTTTGTAGAGTACAGGGTGGAAAATTGTTTTGATTTGTAGTCTGTGCTCGTATTGTTTTTCGTAACACCCTTTATTGTAATTTTGCACCGATATTTTATATTGATAGTCATTTATTTAAGAAAAAGTGTCTATTGGTATTAATAGCAACCAGCAGTTCCATGGTATCAAAAGGCATATCAGACAAAAATATTTAAAATTATTAAGTTTTAGAGATATGCAATAATGTTTTGTTTAAATTTCTTACAACGTGCGGGTCATGTTTTGCCTACATAAATCGATGTATTTTGAAATAAAATTCTGATATTATTAGCATAAAAATTTTTGGTACCGCATTTACTTAAAATGCGTGGAATTCGTTTGGCTATAGGACGGTAGACGTAGTAGGATAAATGATTTTTTAAGCGCTTTTGTCAGAAGCGTATATTATGAATATTTCGATGTTCACAATGGCATATGACTTGCAAAAAGAATGATTTATATGAGCTTTCAAGGAAAGTCAATGTAGTCCCAACATGCTGCATTTTGGGAGCATACCGAAGTTGTGGAAGCGTACTGATTTTGTCAGAGGGTGCTGGAGGTGTGGAAGCGTACTGAGATGTTGGAGCTTGCTGAGGTTTTGGAAGTATACTGGGTAGTTATAGTACTGGAAATGTGGAAGAGTGTGAGGTGTTACAGCTATCTGAAATGTTCTTTTAAGATGGAAGACTGTGACATATTTCTCCGTTAGTAAACCTTAAAAGACATTCAAGTTAAGGCTCTAGAATGTGGCTGCTTGTTTTTTTTGTGAAAAATTGAAAAATTTGCAAGGAATCGGAAAACTTTACAGATTTCGGTGAATCCAGAGATTATAAAACAATTGAACGTCAGTAGAATATGTCAGAGCACATTTAATTGTAATAGACTTATCGGTAAATCTCCTTGTCTTCAGAATGTGAAAATAGTTTAATTCTTGTCTTTCATATGCTACTTAATTTCTGTCTATAATTTCGTGAATTACGTGTTGCTAGTGTGTTTCTCTTCTATTCATATTCCTATAGCAAATGCTACTTGTTCTGCAAAACACCTAAAAAATAAATAAATACAGCAATTTTACAAAATATTTAACCCTAAACTCAGGGTCCTCACTTAATTAACACAGAACAATAAATAATAAGTGATTCTTAATAAGGCCAAATCACAATACTTAATGACGTATCCATTGATCTAATAACACAGTTTTCGGGAACAAACACACAAGGGGAGGCTCATGTTTTCATGACTGTACTCATACAGTCAACTCCCCCCCCCTTTTGAGCCAGCAGTATAGAGAATAATATATCAATTCCACTACAGAATTCTATGACCCTGGTAGAGTCAAACTGTACACCGTATAACGGCTCTTAACGAAAAAAATTCTCTTAAGGTTTTCGTCGTTAAAGTTTATATTATGGTAGCAAAATACTGTCAGTGCCTCGTAGCTACTTTTTTAGGCAAAACGACGGTGTCCGTTAAATTATGCACTTATTCTATACTACATTTTTAACAACAGAGGAAATATAAGCTGACTCCTTAATTTCGGGCTAAATGGTTTTAATATGTAATTAAATATATAAAAATATTCTTTTAGCTTATTTATTTTATTATATTACTTTTTGCATCACAGGTGCATTCCCACTTTCTGTAATACAAACATCGTAAAAGTTTGAGGAATACTGTAGTAGAAATTCATCTTTCCTTATTGCAGTCATTACAAGAAATAATTCTTTGCTATAATTTTTGCTCTTATGAAAATTGGGATGTAGCTGAATTTATTTCGTTATTCTCTACCCTATTTGCTACAATAGCACTTCTTAAGGTTCAACTTAGAAATCAGTAGTCTTCCAGTTGCTACTTAGAAGTCACACCTCGAAGTAACCTCTTCCTCGACCAGCTGGCAATCTCTACTATGATACTAGTCAGAGTGACAGTTTTCTGCCGTTGTTCCTTGCCCCTTAGCATCATGAGATTGCTTAGAACAAATTAACTGATTGATTTCTTAAAAATTATTTGCATTTGGGAGATTTTGCATTTAAAATATTTACGGATCATCTCCCTTATTGGCTTAAGAAACCAGTACCTACTGCTTGGTTTTGACATTTATAGTTAATATATGTGGTACAAATAACACTATATACTTTAAATGTGATTATTTTACTTTTATAACTCTGATACAGGTCGTCGAAATATTGAAAAAGTGGTCCTGTTTTGCTATATTTCTAATATTTAGCAGAGGAAGGTGCTTTTGTAAGATCACAGAACAAAACTATAATGTATAAAATTATTTTTTTTGTGTTATAGGAATGCGGAAAGCCAAGAGGAGGCCACTGATGGAAAGTGAGAAAGAATTTGTTGAGAAAAAAAATTTCGGCCTAAGACCGAGTTCTTACTCTGATGCTCGAAGGGAGTACGTAGCATTGTATATTCTGATAGTGTGTACATTTCGCATAAGAAATGAGTTTTCACAGCCGTAAATATTAAAATTACAGTCTTCTGAATTGTGATGACTTGTAATGACGTAGGTAAGTACTAATACTTTCGGAAGAAAGAGCTGGCATAGTCTCAGAACGGAAGTTCTATGACGTCACATCCCGTAAGACTGTAACTCAAACGTGCACTTCCTGTTGTTCTGATAGGTTACGAAAGTTATTCGAAAGAAAAATGAAGGATGGGATGGAGAAACCTTGGACTGAGTAATTATCATTAAAGATAAATTAGCAGAATGATTAGGGATATTCCAGCTGGTAAGAAAGAAACACGAAGGGAGAGATTAAAGGGTAAGGTCAGGTGGCAGTAATAGTACGGATATTTTTGGATTAAATTGTGTCCCAGTGTTGACAACAGTAGAACATCAGTTTTTTAAGACAATTAGAAGAAGTAGTGGAAACGTTAGGAGAATCGATTTATAAGCATTTAAAGCAGATGAACGTATCGGAAAAGGAAGATGCTATTATAATCTTATTGAATTCAAATCAATTAATAAGCGCAGGACACATTTAATTTTGTGCAAATGGATGGAAATGGGTTTGAATCTTCAGAGATTTATGCAGGTAGTAGGAAAGAGTAAAATAATCTATAAAATTTTAGTACAATGAAGTTGAACTATAAAATGAAGTGGACGGATATTAAGTTGCAGTGGTTTTAATGGACGCAGCCTTTTGCACATTCAGCTCATAAAAATGCTCTAGTTGACATTCTGTCACCTATAGTGGATTGTGGCCTGTGCCTTGTTTAAGTTTAGAATTAAGTTCTCTACCTAGGCTCCGTGTTTGTAATATTATTATAATTAGACTTAAGTGGGACTTTATCTTCAACAGCAACACCAAAAGTGCAAAAGTAAATTTGGTTTTATTCCGTCTTCGTTTGTTTTGGTTTTACCATCTTCTGCATCGTCGGCATAGGTCTGTTTTGCTCGTCGGAGAGTATTCATAAAATAAACAGGGAAAGCTTGTAACATAAATTCTCCACAAAAATTATGTCCACTTGTAACTAAAATCTGCATGAATTTTGTACTACGTTCTTTATTTATTTCATTATTGCGGCAATATAATATTTAATACCTGTCTGACATCAAAATTTCTTCTGCCGTCTTAACCCTTTAAAGGCCGAATTAAATCCCATCTGTCATTTGCTAGCATTACTATGAGGTGCAACTATAGTAGTCGTTAGCAGGTTAAGGGCTAATTCCAAAAAAATATTAGAGATTTGATAAAAAATATTTTATAATATATATTCAAAAATATTTACTTATTACTTCATGAACATGCGATCAATTGTTGCACACAAACGTGCATATATTTTGAAACCCTCGTAATTTATTTAAATACATTATTATTTTTATAGACTATACCTCACCCAAAATAAACTAAATTATTTTATTTGTTTACATATGTGTTGCCAATAATTATCTTTACCCTAATGTGCTAGTTTTGTTTAAATTCCATGAATTCTAACAGCAGAGATTTTATAGTTGTTTTTATTACAAGCTTGGTTTAATTTATAAATATATACATATCAGCTTCCTTATCTTAAAATTTATCAAGTTCGAGCACTTATTTTTGTTTTGACGTATTGAAGAGCCAAAAACTGAGTTTGGAAAAGCTTAAAAGAAGTTGTTTTCTCTTAGAAATGTATAAAAATATGTAAATACTTATTAAAAAAGAAATTCAATTTTTCATGAAAGAGAAAAAATAAAAAAGGATCGAACTTCCATTTTCGGGGGTAGGAAGTGCCTGGGTCCAGTTTACATTTCATTATAAATATATGGCCACGCTATTGAGACCTATTGATTCAATTATAACAAGAAAAATATGCCCGTAATTTATAACTTTTCAGATACTGCTCTAAGCCATTATAACATGATTACGTCATTCCGATAAACCACTTTAACCTTGTTTCGTTATGTAATTTAGGAATATGACACACATCAATAAACTAAAAAAATTGGCATCTCATTTCAACTAATATAATGCGTAGAATTTTACGATATTTGTGTTTATACTTTGTAGATTCGGCCAGAAGATGGCTTCATATCGAGCCAAGATTTGCTGATGTAGCTATGATTGAATTTTAACAAATATTTTTGTTGAAAACTTTTCTTCAAGAACATCCTACATATCCGTAATTTTCATAAATATATCTTTCTTATAAATTGGGTCAATTAATGCAATGTTGCACTTGGCACATGACTATACATCCAGAAAATATTAACGAAAACCAATAGGTGTATCAATAATTTCTGAGAGGCATATTTAAATAGTTTTCTGTGCAGAATATCAATTCCAGCCCTCTTCTTTTGAGATCCTTTAGCAGACCTTCCATTTTTGGAGATCTAGGTGTTCGTCAATTCTTGCCGATTTTATTTATTTGTGAGAAAGAATATACAAAGAAGTGAATATAGGGACTGGATTGAACGAACTCCGGGACGGATTAAGCGGCTGGATTTTATGAAATCTAAAATAAAAACATGAGGTCTCTATAACCAAGAAATATCTTGACCAGTTGATTGATAACGCAATTTTCGAGAAAGTCGAAGCATTTTTATATAGGGTTCTGACGATAGTTTATGGCTTCTGAACTCATTAACATTCTGGACTTTTTCCATCGTATATTTGTATTTTCAACATAATTAAAAACGTTTGGACAACACGTTGCTATATGTTCTGCTGTTTATTGCAAGTAAGTAACTGTAGTGCCAAATACTGCATTCATTATATCTAACAGCCTACTAGTGAGATTTGTATAGCCGTAGGTTTTAAGCTGTTATTGAAATATATTGCACTGACTAATTTTATTTTGGTCCGTGCTTAATTAGATTGTAAAAAGTTATTAGATTTCTACATTCTGTTTTGCATAAAAGCAAGCCTGAAGACGGGGAGCGATCCCCTGCCGTAACCGTTGTGTGTTAAATTTCAATACATAAGTTAGAAAAAGTTTATAAAGCTAATGAGTCAAGAAGACGATATATATCATTGAAATAGTTAATTAAAATGGGACTCTCTACTATAATTTAAAGATGCGCGATCAATTTATCTTGAACAGAAATTCTGACCGTTACCATTTGTCTGGCTCTCTTCTTCTAACTTCTTACAAGTTGTAATTAAGTAGCTTTATAAATCAAAGCCAGCAGCAGGGCAGCACTGCAGTCGATTTTCACGATACATGTTCTACGCTCTTCAGACTAAGAAAGGAAACGGGTGAAAGCGAAAGTACGGCGGTGTGGTGCGAGACGTCACATAGGAATACATTCAGGTATTATTCTTACGAAGTAAAAGAGGTAAATGTTTCAGATATGAGCAACATTATTTTATCGGATTGAATGTTTGAAAAACTAAAATATGTTCTAATAAGAGATAAATAATTCGGAACATTTGTTTGATTTCACGTTACCACCGTTTTACTCAGGCATATAAATCACTTGATATATATGCGGTACAATGTACAGGAAGAACGAGTATAGCTGGGCAGATTCTGTCAGCAGTGATGGCACTTGTCGCTCTTGTTTGTCTCTCAGGACGGCCCTTTTCGTGTTTGGATTTCGAAGCATAACAAGAAGACATTAGTTGACGGAAAGGAGAATCAGGTGAGAGTGAATTATATCGCTGTGGTAACTCTGCACGACAGGTCGTGATTGCTTCCTTCATTGGCGTTCATTCTTGTTTGTCTTGTCAATTCATGTGTGGCGATAAGCCTGCAGGGCGCATTTCCTGTTGCGCTATATAGCACAATTACAGCCACAAGTCTTCAGTGTCTTTATACTGAATGGAAGGGGTAAAGTTAGGCCTCACGCAGCCTATGTGTTTAATAATGCCCCCACACCATATACACGTAATTGGTGTAAGGCCAGCTGCCTGCAGTATTGACTTTGCTAATAAATTAGTTTAGGGGAGATACAGGGAAATGTTTTATTTAACAATGCTACCAATTGTAAAGAATATATAGCGTCGGTGGTAGACGAATAGAGAGGAGTATGAGGCATTGGAAGAATTATACCGACAAGATGGACCGAACCACAAGTCCCAATGACGCTCTGCCCAACAAAATCCTGCCATGTATGGCCTACTATCGAACCTTAACCTCCGCCGTGACGGTGGGCGACTGACTGACTGCCTGATCCGTGACACAGTTTGCTATATACAGACGAAAGATCCGCATCAAAATCCAGCCTCTTTGTCGCAGGTGGAATGTAGTCGGTGCTTAATGAACAGGGTCTGTCTGCCGGCAGTCCAGAGTTTTGTTGGTTTTTTCGGAGCCGGGCCAGTAGCAATGCTTTCGGCACACTTTATGACATTTAATGTTTTCAGGGAATGGCAAAAATAATCATAAATTTTCTTATGTTATTGATGTGTTGAAGAGTACCAAAAATGCAGATATTTCCTTAAATTGTTTTTTCTTAAATTAGTAAGTACTCGTATATTGAAGTAATGCCTGCTTCATTGTAAAGCAAGAATCAAATCCAACTGCATGCCTGTGGAAATGAATTTAACTGCAGTTGTTATATACTACATGTTTCTAAATTCTGAATATTATGTTTCAATAGAAAATAACACTCGCTCAGTTGGTGAAGAAATTTTACTACCACGTTCGCTACAGTCGGTTAGTACCTCACATTCTAAGCGACATTAATTCTCCAAGAATTCCTATCTCCAGTAAGATATTGGAATTCGAATTCCTGTTTCCAATACGATATAGGAATGCTCATAAAATTCCCTTTTAATACTACACTTACATATAATTTGTTGCTTCTAAAATGACTTCAAGTTTTCATACTAACGCGTATTTATTTCCTATTTCCCCACTGAATGACACCTGCCTTTAGTTTCTCGTCCATCTTAATTTAATTTCCATAAAAACTTCATTACATAAAAATATAAAAAGTCTTCAGCCTTCGAAATTCCAAGAGAATAATTAGGTATATTCCAGAAATGTTATTGAATACCAAGTTTTCTAAACTCAAACTCAGCACACTCCTCTTTGGGTACTTCTAAATATTACGTCACCAAGTACGTGTTCAGACCCAACATGATAATGTACTGTGCACAAATGTTTCCATAGTGAAATCCGTTAATTATATGCATTATATATATATATATATATATATATATATATATATATA
>JGI24700J35501_10930071_pt1 | contig 11301 bp, 11 predicted proteins | sample TergutTh196P1_FD_35501 | JGI IMG/M metagenome (IMG submission 35501) | reverse complement strand
GGGGTATAAACCGTCAAAATCTGTGCAAATGCGTAACCTTTGCCAAGCTTTTCTATCAAACGGCACTGTTTTCCACCCCCTGTTTGGCCGGGAAACCGACCCCCGGCAGACTTTGGCCGCAAACTGCGGCCGGAATTTGCGCCGCAATCGGCCGGTCAAGACCGATGCCCAAGGCCGACGGTCAAAGCCGATGGGAGCGGCGCATGGTAACAGGATAGCGCGTTTTGCGGGGATTGTCAAGCGGGTTTTCCGGGATTGCAGGAAAAACGCTTGCAAAAACGCGTGAAAATGCGTATATTGTAAATATGGACAATTTTGTAAAGGGCATAAATTCAGTAGGGGAGCTTTTCCCGCCCCCGATTTCATTGGAAAAATACCCTCCGCCTTATTTCGCTTGGATGGGGGTTGCGAATTCTTTCCAGCAAGCGGGGGATTCCCTGCGCCACACCTTAAAACAAGAGCTTCAAGATGCCCAGCGGAAAAGCAAGCAGTCATCTTAGACAGGGGGAGCTTGCAGCCGATCAGCTTCAAAAAGCACAAGGGCAGCAATTCGTCCACCAGCAGACCTATGAAATCATCCATAGCCCCTTGCCTGATCCGGAAATGCTGGAAAGATATAAAAACACCGACCCTTCTTTTCCAGAGCGCATAATGCGAATGGCAGAAGCCCATAGCGAGGCGGACATAATTACAAAAAACAGAATTTCGTTGTCTGGTCTTGTAATTCCAATTCTAGGGAAACGCTGATTAACTCGAAGCTAATCAGCGTTTCCCTCTGCATTTGCTCGTTTCACTACGCAAAATGCGGGTAAGAACACTGATTAAATCCTCGATGGGATTTAATCAGTGTTTCCTTAGGGCAAGTGTTCACTCTCATTTTGGGTGCTGGCGGCATATTGGCCTGCATATATCTTGCTGTGGCGGGTAATACAGGCGCTGCCGTGGCAACCGTTGCCGGCGGTTTTTTGCCCACCGTCATAGGCGCACTCAGGAGCTTCAAACGCAAGGACTGAAGCCAGCCGCGCCCTGGGGCTTTTTGCCGGCAGGCCGCGCGGGGTTCTTGGGAACCACTGATTAACTCGAAGTTAATCAGTGGTTCCCAATGTATTTGCTCATTTCATTGCGCAAAATACGGGTAAGAAGCAATGATTAAATCCTCGGTGGGATTTAATCATTGCTTCCCTTGCTTTTTTTCTTTTTTTGGGCTAATCTTAAAGACATGAGTTTTGTATTTTACAACACGCTCGGACGCAGCCGCCAGGACTTTCAACCCTTGGAAAAAGGCAAAGTAGGCTTTTACGGATGCGGGCCGACTGTATATAATTACGCACATATTGGGAATTTAAGAGCATATATCCTGCATGACACCCTTGTCCGCGCCCTACGCAGAGGCGGCTACGAGGTAAACCATGTCATGAACATAACCGATGTCGGGCATCTTTCCGGCGATAGCGATCACGGCGAAGATAAAATGGTAAAAAGCGCCGAAGAAAAAGGAAAAAGCGTACTTGAAATTGCCGACTACTATACAAAAGCCTTTTTTAACGACACGGACAAAATGAACATCCTGCGCCCGTCGGTGGTTTGCAAAGCCACGGAGCACATCCCGCAAATGATCGAAATAATCCGCCGAATCGAAGAAAAAGGCTGTACATACTTTTCCGGCGGGAACCTCTACTTTGACATATCCCAATTTCCAAACTACGGGGAACTCGCCCTTTTGCGGCTGGACGAGCAGGGACACACCCGGACAGGCGTGGACGAAAACAAACGCAACCCGCAGGACTTCGTGCTTTGGTTTACAAAAAGCAAGTTTGAAAGCCGCGCCCTCGTTTGGGACAGCCCTTGGGGGCGCGGGTATCCCGGCTGGCACATCGAGTGCTCGGCCATGAGCATGGAGCATCTGGGGGAGCAGTTCGACATACACGCCGGGGGCATAGACCATATCCCCGTGCATCATACAAACGAGATTGCCCAAAGCGAAACGGCCTTTGGAAAACGCCCCTGGGTTAAGTACTGGCTGCACAACGAGTTTCTCATTCTTGACAAGGGGAAGATGTCCAAATCGACGGGCGGCTTTGTAACCTTGCAGAACCTTGCGGACGAAGGCTTTGACCCGCTGGACTACCGGTATTTTCTCCTTGGCGGCCATTACAGGAGCCAGCTTAATTTTTCGCACGAAAGCCTTCAAGGGGCTAAAAGCTCGCGCAAGTCTTTAATGGATAAAATCCGCTCTCTGGACAGCGGCGCGGCAGGGGCGGGCGCGGCGGGCGGCGCGGAAATCCCGGCAGGAAGCGCGGCGGAAAAGCGGCTTAAAGCCTTTGATGCGGCCATGCAGGACGATCTTTCCACTCCGCGCGCCTTGGCGGAGCTTTGGGGGCTGTTAAAAGACGATTCGCCGCCGGCGCAAACCCTGGCGGCGGTCTTCCAAATGGACGAGGTTCTGGGGCTTAGCCTTGAATCGGCGTATAACGAGCAAAAAAAAGACTGTGAAAATTTGGACAGCGGCTTTGCCGAAGAGGTGCAAAAGCTGATCGACAGGCGGGCGCAGGCCAAAAAGGCAAAAGATTTCGCCCAGGCAGACGGTATCCGGCTGGAACTGAAAGAGCGGGGTGTCATTCTGGAAGACAGGGCGGAAGGTACTGTCTGGCGGCGCGTTTGAAGTTGTAACGACTGGAGTAAAACTTTGTTTCAATCTATAGAGGATAAGCTGGAAGATGGACATGAAAAAAAAGACGCATCTTTAGAAAACAAGCCGAAAGCCCCCGTGCAGGCGGCCGTGGGTGCGGCCGCGAATGCGGGTACGGGCGAGGCTGCGGCGGCAAATGCCGCGCGGCTGGCGGAGTTTCGGCGGATTTACGAGATGGCGTTCCCTGTTATCTTCAAGGTGGCTTACAGAATCGCCGGCAGCGAAGAAGCTGCGGAGGATATTTGCCAAGAAAGTTTTTTTTGTCTGTACGACAAAAAAATGGTTTTTCCAAGCACCGAAGAGGCCAAGTACTGGCTTATCCGGGTTGTAAAAAATGCCGCGCTCAACTATGCCAAGCGGAAAGAGCGCGAAAGGAAAGCGTATCAGCGTGCATTTAGGGAAGACACAAGAAAAGCGGAAACTGGCGAGGGGCAGTTGGTCAAAAAAGAAACCATTGCGGAAATTCAGGAAGCGATTAACAAGCTGCCGGAAAATCTGCGAATGGCGCTGGTATTGAAAGAGTATTCAGATATGAACTACAAAGAGATTGGAAAAGCTCTTGGCATAAGCGAAGGAAACGTTAAAGTCCGCGTTTTCAGAGCGAGGGAGCGGCTCGCCTTACTTTTAGGAGGTGGTATAGATGTGTCCTGATAAACAACTTGTTTCAATTTTTATGGATGGGGAATTGCCCTCTCCTTGGAAGGAAAAAATGGAAAGCCATTTGTCCGGGTGCCCGGCTTGCAGGGGCTATCTGGAAGGCTACAGGCAATTGACGGTTCCGATAAAAGAAGCGGCCGCCGGCGAAGCCAAAGTTATCGAGTCGGCCAAGGAAAGGGTGTGGCAAAAAATGTCTTTCTCCCTTTTGTCCGGCCGCAGGGAGGCCTCAAGGCAACCCTCTTTAATCCGGCCTTCTTTCGGCGAGATTTGGCGGCGCAAGCTGTCAATCCCCTTGCCTGCGGCGGCGGCGGCTCTTGTCATTGTCGTCATGGCGGCGTTTTTGCCAGGCGAAGGAATTCGCACTGTGTTTGCCGGGGGACAGGGGGCGCAGGCGGCGGTTTCGCCTTTGGCCGCAGTGGAGGTCTACGAGCCGCCTACGGCAAACATAATCCTTGCGTCAGAGGAAGCCTTGCCCAACATTACCCCTGTTACCAATCTTAGCGATGTAATACAATACATGGGCATTTTTAACAGCGGGGATATGCTTGTTCTTCAGTTGCCGGAAAACAGAAGTTTTGCCAGTTCCGGTGAACCTGTCATTGTTAGCGCTGCCGGCTATCGCAGGAGGTAGTCTAGGAATGTATAGCAGATTATATCTATTTGGTGTTCTTTTTACTTTTGCTTCGTTCGCTGTTTTTGCCGAAGAGTCTGACGCGCCGGCCGCGCCCGGCGGTCAGCCTGAACGAGAGGTTCACCAAAGGGTTAGGGAACACGCGTTGACGGTAAGCATAGCTGCCCGCATTTTTGAAAACGAGGAAGAAGTCGTCTGGCAGGAAATTCGCCAGCGTCATACAAGCTCCGGGAACCCGGTCGGCTTAAAACTTGTGGGTTCCAACGTGGTCGTCGTTGTCCAGTTTACCCCGTTTATCAGGCGGGAGGGCGGCAGCGTATTGGTAGCCCAAGGGCAGGTATGGCTGGAAACCCCCGGCGAAGGTATCCGCTATCACACGTCAATCAAAACTATCCCTATGGAATTTGACGAGCCGGTTATTTTCTTTCCATTAGGAACGTCTTGGCAGGGTAGCGGCTCGTTAGAAAATCGCGCCAACATAGAAATAATCGTTACAACCATGCCCTACACCGGCGCCAACGACGCTCTAGCCGCCCAAGACGATTAGCTAGCCGCAGACGCAAAGTTGCGGTTCGGCGGGGGACAGCTACGAAGAACCAGATGAAAAAACGTTGTTATTTTGACTGGGCTGCCACCGCCGTGCCGGATTCTGTGTCGCGGTCGCAAGACGACCGCGACTGGGGGAACCCTTCATCGCTTCATGCCGAAGGGCGTGCTGCAAAAAACGCGCTGGAAGACGCGCGCCGGCGTTGCGCCGCTGTCTTAAATGTCCCCGCGCAAAATCTATATTTTACATCCGGCGGAACAGAGGCTAACTGCATAGCCTTGCTTTCCAATCTTTTTCGCAAAGGCACAGGCAGAATAATTTGCCCGGACACGGAACATCCTTCCGTCTTGGAAAATGTCAAAAAACTGGAGCGATTGGGAAAAAACACGGGCAAAATCGCCGTGGATTCTTTTGGCAGGGTTGGCCCCGGCCAGCTTAAAGACGCGCTGGAAAAATACGGCGATGTCCGCTTTGCGGCAATCATGGCGGTCAACAACGAAACCGGGGCTGTTACCGACATGGCCGCGTTACGCGATAGCGTGCGCGATGGCGTGCGCGATGGCGGCCGCCCCCCCGTGCATTTGCACTGCGATCTTGTGCAGGCGGCCGGGAAAATTCCTATGGACATATCCCTTTGGGACATTGACTCCGGCGCGATAAGCGGACACAAAATAGGCGCGCCGCGCGGCATAGGGCTTTTGTATTCGAGGCGGCCTCTGGAAACTGTTTGCGCGGGCGGATCGCAGGAAAACAAACAAAGGCCGGGTACAGAAAACACCAGCGGCGCATTGGCTTTGGCCGCCTGTCTGGAAAAACGCGCCGGGGGGGGGCTGGCCGGCGAGTACGCGCTTGCAAGCGCACGCTGGGGGCGGCTTATCGAAGGGCTTAAAAAAATAGAGCGTTGCGTTTTAATCCCGCAAGGCCTCTCTGTCAGAGAGGCCAGCCTCCCCACCGGGGGGGGCGGCCGCCCCGGCGGGAGGGGCTTCTCCCCCTACATCTTGCAGGCCGCTTTCAAAGGTGTGCCCGGCGAGGTCATGGTACGCGCTCTTGACGATCTGGGTTTTGCCGTCTCGACTGGCTCGGCCTGCTCGTCTTCATCGGCACAGCGTCCGGTGCTTTCCGCAATGGGTGTTGACGATGCTACTAGTTTGGAAAGCATTCGCATTTCGCAGGGCTGGTCTACCGGCGACGATGACATCGATCTTTTGCTTGACACTATCGGGGAGGTTCTAAAATTTTTATGACGACTTGGCTTTTGAAACTTGGGGAGCTTACGCTAAAGGGAAAAAATCTAAAATCATTCGAGTCGGTGTTAAAGCGCAATCTTTTGGCGATGCTGTCTTCCAAGGGTCTGTCAAATGTGCGTGTTACAACCCGCAACGGGCGTTTTTATGTTTATTCCGCCGGCGGCGAAACAGAAAACGCGTTAGTTGAAAACGTGCTCTGCCGGCTTTTTGGCATAACGGGCTGGGCTAGGACGGTTTCTTGCACGAAAAATGTTAGCGATATAATGGCCGTCTGTGTAGAAGAAGCGAAAAAACTTTTTGAAAGCGGCGCGGCGACTTACAAGGTCGAGGCACGCCGGGCGGATAAAAGTTTCCCGCTGGATTCTTATCAGATTTGCGTAAGTGCCGGCGGCGCGATCGCGCAGGCTGTTGGCGGTCTTAAAGTCAATGTCCGCAACCCGGACTGCATTATCTACGTCGAGGTTCGCGAAAAGGTTTATGTTTACAGTGATGCGAAAAAAGGGCTTGGCGGCCTGCCTGTGGGAACTGCGGGAAGGGGGCTTTTGCTTTTATCCGGCGGGATAGACTCCCCTGTCGCGGGTTTTCTCATGGCCGGCCGGGGAATGGGGATTGACGCTCTGCATTTTCACTCGTATCCTTACACTTCGTTAGAGGCGAAGCAAAAGGCGCTCGATGCCGCCGCCGTTCTTGGTTCTTATACGATGGGTTTGCGTCTGTATGTTGTCGCTTTTACTACGGTTCAGCTTAAAATAAAGGAGTCTGCCCCGCAAAGCTGGATTACTGTTCTTTTGCGTATGGCGATGATGGAATGCGCCGAAAAACTTGCGGAAAAAATAAAAAGCAAGTGTCTTGTTTCCGGCGAAAGTCTTTCCCAAGTGGCAAGCCAAACAATCGAAAACTTGACTTGCATTCAAAGCAGGGTGAATGTCCCGGTGTTGCGCCCGCTTATTGGCTCGGACAAAGACAGTATTATCACAACCGCAAGAAAAATCGGCTCTTATGAAATTTCGATTCGGCCGCATCAAGACTGCTGTATGCTTTTTAACCCGCCCCACCCGGTGCTGCACGGGGATGCGGCTCAAGCGGGGCAGTTATACGAGGCTCTGGAGCTTTCCCCGCTTATTGACGAAGCCCTTGCGTCTTGCGAAACGGTAACTTGCGGCTGTTAGGGAAACACTGATTAACTCGAAGCTAATCAGTGTTTCCCTCTGCATTTGCTCATTTCATTGCGCAAAATGCGGGTAAGAGGCACTGATTAAATCCTCGATGGGATTTAATCAGTGCTTCCTTAGGTGCACTGCCCCTACCGGGCGCATTCCCCGTCGTTCTCTGCAAGGATGTCCAGCCCGTGTTTTAGCTCGTCAATAATGAAGTCCAGGTTTTCCCGCACGGCCTTTGGGCTGCCCGGCAAGTTTACGATCAAGGTTTTTTTGCGAATGCCGGCGGCGGCGCGGCTTAACATGGCGCGTTTGGTTATGCCCATGCTCTGCATTCGCATAGCTTCTGGGATGCCCGGCACAAGACGTTCCGCCACTGCCGCAGTCGCTTCGGGGGTGCGGTCTCTGGGCGAAAAGCCTGTGCCGCCTGTCGTAAGAATTAAGTCGGCAAGGCCTTCGTCGCAAATGCGGCACAATTCTTTTTCCAGCAGGCTTTGTTCGTCGGGTAACAGCAATCGCTCTGTTACGGTGTAATCATGCGCCGCCAAAATCTCGCCGATAACCTTTCCGCTTAAATCTTCCCGCTCACCCTTGGAACCTTTGTCGCTAAGGGTGATAATCGCGGCACGGTAAGCGTTATTCGCCATGAATCTCGTCCCCGGTTTTTATAATGCCGCCTTGCAGAACTTTTGCGAAAACGCCTTGCGTGGGCATAATGCAGTCGCCCATGCGATGGTAAATCGCGCAAGGGTTCACGCAGTCCTTGCCGATTTGGGTCAATTCCAACAAAGCTTCGCCGCAACGGAATTTTGTTCCAATTGGGTGGCTCGCAAAATCGATTCCGTCTGCGACAATGTTTTCGCCAAAATCGCCGTATTCCACTGTCGCGCCTTTTGCGCGAAAGTCCAAAATTTTTTGCAGTGAAAGTAAGCTCACCTGGCGGTTTCCACTGCCGGCGTGGGCATCGCCTTTTAACCCGTGATCGACCAGCAATTCCGCTTGGGCAATTGCTTTTTTTGCCGTGCCTTTTTCATCGCTAAGGCAGATCGCCTGTATCGTTCCCATGTTAGCCTCCTATGCGAAACATTTCTTTTTTTTTGTGTTCGTGTTTTTCGTTAACATCGCCAAAATTATGGCAGGGCGATTTTCGCGCGATAAAGCCCGAAATCGCTTCCCTTATTTCATCGTCATGTGCGCCGCCGCGTACAAGGCTTTTTAGATCAAGGCCCATGTCGCTGGAAAGGCAGGGTTTTAAGCTGCCGGATGACGTTAGGCGCAACCGGTTGCAGTTGTTGCAAAAGTTGTGGCTTACCGCGCTTATAAACCCGATGTGTCCGGCAAAGCCGGCAAGCGTGTAATAAACCGCAGGGCCGTAACCCAGCCTTACCGGCGATGCCGTTAAGGTTCCGTAAGTTTCCTCGATGCGGGAAACGGCATCAGCGGCCGGCAGGTGTTTCAAACCGCCTGCCGCACCCAAGGGCATTAATTCGATAAAGCGTACTGTTATGTTTTTGTTTTTTGCAAAGGCCGCAACTTTTACAAGGTCATCTTCGTTAAATCCGCCCAAGAGCACGCAGTTTATTTTTAACACAAGCCCAAGTTGCAATGCCCGATCTATAACGGGGAGTATTCCCGCCACGCCGTCCGTGCCTGTCAACTGTTTGTATTTTTCCCCGTCCAAGGTGTCAAGGCTGATGTTCAGGGCATCAAGTCCGGCGGCGGCCAGCGCATCGATATATTCGCCTAACAGGATTCCGTTACTTGTCATGGCGACACGTTCAACGCCGTCTAGGGCTTTTAGCTGGCGGATAAAATCCGCCGTTCCCCGCCGCACCAATGGCTCGCCGCCGGTTACTCTTACGGCTTTTATTCCCATGTCAACAAGTATGCGGCAGATTTTTAGGGTTTCCTCAAAGCGCATAACATCGTCGTGGGGTATCCAGTCAACCCCTTGGGCGGGCATACAGTACAGGCAACGCAGGTTACAGCGGTCGGTTATTGAAAGGCGCAAATAATCGATGACTCTGCCGGAGGAATCAACAAGCCCGCCCCTATCGTGTTTTTCGCTTTTCACCTTTTTACTCCTCTCGTAAAAAATGTCCGCTCTTTCCGCCGGTTTTTTCCCAAAGTCTTATGTTGCCAATCACCATGCCGCGATCTATCGCTTTGCACATATCGTAAATGGTAAGCAGTGCCGCCGAAACCCCGGTAAGGGCTTCCATTTCCGCGCCTGTTTTTCCCGCCAGTTTTACCATGCAAAGCGCTTCTATCTGTGTTTTTTCTTCATCTATGTTAAAGTCTATGGTGCAGGTGTCGAAGATGAGCGGATGGCAAAGGGGGATTATATCCGCCGTGCGTTTTGCCGCCATTATTCCGGCGATTCTTGCTATGCCAAGCACGTCGCCTTTTTTCGCCGTCCCGCTTTTTATTGCGGCCAGTGTTTCGCTCTTCATGCAGATGCTGCCTTTTGCGCTGGCAGAACGCACTGTTGCTTCTTTGAGCGAAACATCTACCATGACGGCATTTCCGCTTGCGTCAAAATGTGTAAAGCCGTTGCTCACGGAGCCTCCTTCTTCATCTCATCACCTGTTTTTATTTTACCGCTTTTTACGACTTTTGCAAAGAGCTGTCGCCCTGTCAAAATGCATTTTTCTTTCCGGCTGAACAGGGGGCAATTCTCGAAACATTGTTTGTCGGTGTCGCTTATTTGCAAAGTGGCATCGCCTACTTTTATTTTGTCGCCGGGGGCAAGTTCTGCAATGCTGTCAAACAGCAGGTTTTCTTTGTATCGTTTGAAGCATAAGCCGGCTTCACTTTGAGCACTCATCCACTGCTGTTCCTCCCTTGACAAGAGGCTTATCTGGAAGTCCCCGCCCTCCGCGTGGCGATCTCCCTCCAGGCCTAAGTCTTCTATTAAATGCGCTATTTCCAGTTTTTCGCGCTGGCCGCCTTCTTTGGGATACCGGGTAATGCCTGCGAGTGTGTTGGTTTTGCTATTTGTTTTCATACTACTCCATTATACCACCGCAACCTTCCCATGTATAGCCGCCAAGCTCTTTCATTCGCTGGTGCAAGTCGGTGCTTTGCAAAGTTTCGATAAAAAGTTTGAACTGCGGCAGTTCCGTAAAACGGGGCAGAAAAGCAAAATCGTATTCTTCGTTGCCAAGCGGGATAAAGTCCAACCCCAGCGCGATAGCGGCAGAGAGAATACCCATTCCAACATCGGCATCGCCGCTTTGCACTGCCGCCGCTACAGCCATGTGCGTTACCGCTTCCCGGTCATAGCCGGCAATGTTACGCGAATCGATGCCAGCCTCTTTCAGCTTGTAGTCGAAAAAAAGCCTTGTCCCCGATCCGCGCTGTCGGTTGACAAAACGGCAACCGGGCAAGTCGGCTATTGAGCGCAGCCCCTGCGGATTTCCTTTTTTTACGATAAGCCCCTGCACCCTCCCCACCCCTTTGATAAGACTTACGGGCGTGTCTGGAAAGAGACGCTTCAAATACGGCGTATTGTATTTGCCGGATTCTTCGTCCAAAAGATGAATCGGCGCGATGTGGCACTCCCCGCGTTTCAACGCCATGAGGCCTGCCATGCTGCCGACATGGGTTCCGGCAAGAAAACAGCCTTTGCCGCTCATACTGTCTGCGATAAGATCGAGGATGAGATCGTGGCTGCCGATTGAAACAAGACTGCGTTCAAGTTCGTGTAACGGCCGGATAAGTTCCACAGGGGCGAGTTGCCCCGCATCGATGCCTTCGCTGTTTTGAGCTATGACGCAAAAACCGTCAGCGCGTACCAGCGACATTGCCGCGCCCGCGCCCCTTGCCAAGGGTGATGCGACAAGCCTGCCGTCAACGTTGCCAAGTTTTACACGGACATATTCCCGGTGTTTCAGCGATGATACCAGCCGTTTTGACATAACAGCTTGAACAATTGTGGATGCCGATGTTTCGTTAGGTGCAACTGGCGATGACGATTCCTTTTTTGGTTCCGTGAATCTTCTGCCGCAAAGCATGGCGAGGACGGGCGCGGCGAAATTTCTGTAGGCAAGGTATGCGGACACTGGATAACCCGGTAGCCCTATCACAGGTTTGCCTTCGACAATGGCCAAGATAACAGGCTTGCCGGGTTTCATTGCCACCCCGTGAACAATTACCGATCCCAACTTCCCCAGAACGCCGGCGGTGTGGTCTTCCGTCCCGGCGCTGGAGCCTGCGCTTATAAGCGCCATGTCGTGATGCGCCAGCGCGTCTTTCAAAGCGGCTTCCAGCTTTGCGGGATCGTCGGGGACAACCTGGAAACGGCAAGCCTCTCCCCCCCCCTCTTGCACCAGCGCATGAAACATTCTTGTATTCGACTCGATTACCTGCCC
>JGI24700J35501_10930073_pt1 | contig 11303 bp, 4 predicted proteins | sample TergutTh196P1_FD_35501 | JGI IMG/M metagenome (IMG submission 35501) | reverse complement strand
ACTGAAGGCTAATAAGGGCCTAAGCTTGGGTTGACAAAGTATTCTTAGAAATATTTTAGTCCACAGATGTCGAAAAGTGTTTTCAGCGTTGCCACAACGTGCAGACAGAGACACAAATTGGACCTTCCGCGTTGACACTTTTACCTCGACCAAAAGGACCCATTGGCAGAGTTCAAATTAACTGGCCACTCGACCAAAAGTACACATTAGTAGCCTAAAGGTTAATAGGACCCTTACTCCATGGATGGTGGATATTTAAAAATTTCCCCCCAAAGAAATAACACTTTACTAAAAGTGCTCTAAATACAAAGAAATGCAAAACTTAGAAGAAATAAGCTGACAGTGTGTGCAACAAAGTAAGGAAATTGACAATAAAATATTTCACCTATGAGTTTTAAAGTTTGACAATAAATGCAATGCTTTATTAAAACTGCTGCACCAAATTCATGCAGGATTTTCAAGCAAAAACCTAACAGTCTATTCAGCAACAAGTGCAGAATTGTATTATAAATGCTTTCCATTAATTTCACCCAAAATATTATACACATAGAACATTATAAGCAGGTACTCCAAGCGGAAAACTGAAACATAATAACTAAGCACAATAATTTTGGTTAGAGGAGAGGACCATTAATGTACCAAACTGTAGCTCTGTGCTTTGTCTTTCAGCCCACATAACTCTCTTCTAAGAAAAATTTACAGCATGGAAGGAATAAACCAAGCCCATAGCAAAGTTATCAGATGATTTTGTTTGATCAGGGCCATTCAATGCATAGACCTCAAGCTCACAAATAATGTTTGAAACGGACATGCGTGTATGCGAACAATGAGATACAAGCCCTGTGTATTAAAGCTGTGCGAGTTAAACAGACATATGACCAAAGACATTCTAAAAGAATGTCTTATATCAGCGCATAAGCAGCCTGTGGCACACACACAAAACCATCTGCATATGTAAAAAGAGGGAGAGAGAGAGAGAGAGAAGAAGAGCAGAGGACAGTACCACTAGATGTGATATTGGTTGATATATACCAATTGATAGCTCAGAATCTCTATTTTGCATCTGTGCAAAAGATGTCTACGTGGATCAAACAGTCGCTAACAGACAGCACCACAAACCAAACCGTAGAAGCGATGCTGCCCCTAATTATGCAACTGAATACCTGACAACAGACACCATTTATATACAAATCGTAACAGTGACTTAAAGCTGAACATATACCACTTCACACTGCTAAGAAAATTTTTCTTTTCATGGCAACGTACAGAAACAACCCAATGTTGGAGGCTGCAGCAAACTACCATGTTATATTTCTATTTCTGACAAATGACTTACATTTCACTAGCCTCAAAAGCCACTGACATTTGTGATACCACACACATTAATATCATGGCAGAAAGCTGAGTCATTTTTACAATGACTTCCAACATTAATTAAACTGTTCCAGGAACAGCAGTTTAAATGAACTGCTGCACAGATATGTGCTGGATAGAAAGGCCAGAAACAGTGAAGAATCAAAGGTGCAGTCTGAGTATGGAGGCCGACACTGAAGGTTAATGAGTTTATATGAATTTCCTCGTTATACTGAAGAAGGAAATTTATCAGCAATGTATGCATACACACCTGTTCAATGAGTCTCACATGGTGCCAGTTTTTTGTAAAATGAACTGGGGCTCTAGAGATACTTACAGCATTCCTCTGCTAAGTTGCCTGAAGTATAAATGATGAACTGAATGACTTAACACAGATGTTTAATAAACAAATAGTTACACAGCTGTATACACAGTACAGCTTAAGTGTTCATAACAAACTGGAACTGACACAACTGTCATTAACATCAGCCCTTTTTCAATGTAAAACACACTTATGATAAACAACAGTACCAGTACACTGCAGCAATTATACAACACAACAGCAACCAACCTCACGGTATGAAAGACCAAGCATCACTGAGCTGAGAGTGTTCTGCACAACAGCAGAAAATGGGAGAAGCTGTCATCAACCATGTGGTGTCATCCAAATTCATCAGAACCAGTCATGAACGGTCAAAATATTGGCACAAAAATGGGTTATCATGCAAGGCTGCAATACTGAGCAGCAAGGTTCATGAACTCTGAGACTCTACTGTATTACATTGTGAACAATAAAAGGGCGTTCCCTACCTGAGCAAACAGGTTCCCGTCTGCCAGACGTGGTAGGTTGGAGAGATGACATCGAACCACCAGATGACAGTCGTCAAGTACTGTGTTGAAGAAACGACGTGTTGGTAGCAATGCTTCTAGATCAATCACTAGTTCCAAAAACCGTTCACAGTAGTGAACCACGTCACTAGTCACTTCATCTGCAACACAATGCAAACCCAAAATGCACTTTTTTTACTCATTCTGTTAAGGAATTGGTAGTACTGCAAATATATTGACAAGGACTAAGGCCTTCTTGAATGTGAAGCTGTGCTGTTGGGCAAACAGTTAGCAATCTTCAGAAGGAACGTGGTGCCTTTATCTTCAAGCTTACTGCTTGAAGCTTGAGGGTAAAGGCAATATGTAGCTTCAAAATATTATTAAGATATGAACTACTCATTCAACAACAAAGTGTTACATTCCAGAAGGCCTGAACCACCAAGTAAGCTACTTTCAAGATCTCAAACCTCACAAATTTACAGAGTTTTGAGAATAATACCAACACATATGCCATAAACAGACAAGGTCTCTACAGCTTGTATGCTTTCCCCCAAGCAATCATAATTTGCATGCACATCACTACACAGCAGAAGCCCCATTTAGTGTCTCTTTCTGTGCAGGTCTCCCTTATTTGCAATTCAATGTCTGTGGTTTCAGCCTAGACATGCAATTTTCGGACAGTTCATCCCCGTTGTGTATAAATAACAAGTCTAGACTTGTTATTTATACTAGACATGCAGCTAAATACATATACTAACAGCAGATGCTGAAGAATGAAGGGATTCTGCTTTCTCACTGGCTGAGTGGTAATAACCTCTGAATAGGTGTGGTAAATCATGAAAATGAACATCAAATGTCCACAACTAACAATCAATTGAAGCTCACTCCAAAATATCACAGCTGTCGGTTAACCATCACCTGGGAGATTTTTTGGGGATTTCAATGGAAATTACATTAGGTATTTACATGAATTTGTACTTACAATATTACAACATAATGATCCCACTATGTCTACAATCAACTGTTCCCATATTGGACATATATTATATAACAAATATCTGAAATTATTCAACATAGGTACAGCAATGTTAAAGTAAAAACTGAAATTTTAAAAATTATTCTTACTGTCATAGTCTGTTTGTCAAGTTCAGTTGTACAGTAACTGACGTTCATAATAAAGTACCATGTGCCTTGTATCACAGTCACTGCTTACTGTTTAAAAAACACATATGTTTTTCATGCCTGTGTCAGTGTCTTTTGCAAATGTAGGTTATACGTAGCTACATGTCCACTGGTTTCAGTTTTCTGGGCATTTCTTATCATTGATTACATTGTTTGTATGGTATGGTTGACATCGAGTGCGAGTTCACGATACAGGTGATCCCTGTTATAACGTCATGAAAAGGGTTGAATATTTTGTGATGTTAAAAACAACTGTTGTTTTGATTGAGTATAATGTTATGGTTAACAATGAGCAATTCATTGGTATCACAAAATATCTGAAGCTACAGACAAGGTGTTTCATAAACCGAAGGTCCTATAGCCAGGTTCGACTGTATTGACAAGTTACCTTACTGCTCCCTACACCTTTCGCTCCATGTTCAGTGACAGTCACAGCAACGGCCTGAAGGGTTCCTCCCACACATTTTCATATTACATTAAACTCAACCTGGTAGTAAGACAATTTTCATGGAGATGAACATACTGTTTAGTAATGCAGTGCTTGTTGAACTGGGATTTTCACACAAACATGAACTGACTGAAATTTATCACGCATGATTCTGAAATTCTAGGTTACATGACAAAGAATCTAGGCGTTCTCATGATGAGGTGCCTGGAATTTGTGGAGACATAATGCATCTGCTGAGGATATAGGTCTCCTAATGAAGAAACATAGTGTCTTCATCTTCAAGTGCCAAGCATCTAAGAAGTATGTGTTGTGGTAACCCTTGTCAACAGCAAGCCTGTTATGAATATGTATTTAGACAGTATTTCCAGATTGTAAAAACCGATGCAGTTCCTTCTTGCAATGTCAACTTATGTGAGGAGCAAAAACTTACAAGAACTGAATCTATGAAAGCAATAAGCCTGGTGGTAAACAATGAACAGTTTGTATCCTGAAATAATGGAACATCTGAAATCTGGCAGCTCTGGTCAGCCCAGTGTGTTCTCTTGGCTGTCAGGTGGCACTGCATTGTTGGCAACACTGTTGCCTAGGTAATGGCTCTTCTTTACTTAACCACTATAGAACTCAAATTCTGTACTCATGAGAGTATGTTATATGCATGTGAAAGTTTGTCTCTCATATTATGGAGGAACACAGCCTGAGAGTGTTCAAGAACAGGTTGCCAGGAAGATACCTGGGCCTAAGAGGGATACGGCAACAGGAAGAAAGAGAAAGTTGAATAATAAGGAGCTTCATGATTTGTACTGTTACTAAACATTATTAGGTTGATCATATAAAGGAGAATGTGATGGGCACAGCATATAGCATCCACGGGAGAACACAGGACTGCAAGGTTTTGGTGGAGAAATCTGAAGGAAAGGGACCACTATGAAGACTTAGATGTACAGAGTACGATAATATTAGGATGCAACTCAAAGAAACAGGATGGATGTCAACTGGACTCATCAGGATCAGGATTGGAACATGGTAAGGAATCCTGGAATTATATAAAATGCAGCAAATTTCTTGATTAGCTTAGAAAATATCAGCGTCTCACAACAGACTGTGCTCCATGAAGATAAGCTTTTGGCTCACCAGAACTGCATTCACACACTCAACGTGTCTGAAGGTACGGTCTGTTCACTGTTTTCCACCAGGTTTGTTGCCTTCACAGAACCAGATTCAAGAAGTACTCAAAACATTACAGTGTTGTGAGACATAATGGTACCCTTCTTACAATACCTGTTGTGTTTTCACAAGTCTCACTTTTGAAAAATATTTTCACAGCAAGTAAAACATTATGAACTGTTTCCCTGTGACCAAACCGCATGCGGTGCTACTCCCAACCAACACGAACAATGTACTTGTGCACTAGGTCACAATGTTACAGCGCATCAAAAACAGGATATGTGGTCATACCGGCAAACACTTTCAAGGAGGCACTATTTAAAAGGGACAACCACACCAAAGCCAGCCCACAATGAGACAAGATTTACAAAAATATTATGAAAAATTTGTATGTTAATCATGTACTAGTGGCTGTAATGAGGCAAAGGCTAACCTCCTGCTTGTATAGATTCCAGTAACTTCGTGAATTTGACCATAAGCCTTAGCAGGAACGTACGTTCCCAATTCAGTTTCTCTCGCATATTGGGATTATCTTTACGCTGAATGAGTTTCCAGTACTTCCTCCACTTGGGAAAGGCACGGAGTTCTTGCTCTCGCCGACCCTAAAACAAGTGCAATCCAAATAAAACAGATTACAAAAGTATGAATAAAGATGACATTAACACCTTTTCTGTAATAGTGACAATCAGAAATATCTGCATACCAAAAAAGTGTGATTTTTAAAATAAAAAGGGGAAATGCAAATTACAGTGGTGGCGGTGGTTGTGGTGGAAACAAAGGTAGCAACAATAATTTTGAAGATACTGGTGACTGAACATTATATTTCATTTCAGTTCAAATTTTACAAAACATCTGGACTACAGTATACACACAGTATTTACCTGCTGTAGTGAGACCCACATGGACAGGGACACAAGTCGCTTCACTTGGTCACGAATAAGTTCCACTTCCATACTGTTGAAACAGTGGTTTAGGAACACTAACAATGCTGTCTGTTCACGAAGGGAACAGTTTGGCCCATCCATTAAACATGCTTCCAACATTTGCTGGAAGAAGCCAGGAAAATGTTCTGGCAGCTTTCTGAATGGCTAAAAAAATACATTAATCACTGCAATTAATACCATGACAGGAAATTTTACAAACTTACTAAAATTAATGAACAATTCTAACACATGAAGCCCATCTGTCAGGCCCACCAGCCTCCTCTTCACCAGATACCAGGAGCCATTTCCCTGTGGATAAAGTGGCTGGTGGCATACAACAGATCACTCAATATTCATTAGTGCCAAGGTTAAGAAGGGTGGAGCTACACCTCTACTCCATCATGTGCCTTAAGGATCTTCACTTTATGCCCAGAAAACAAGAAACTTCAACATTTTTCCATCACAAATTAAAGTATCATGCTATATAATAATGATCCCTCCCAAGTCAGATATTCAAGCTACATGCATACACTACACCATTCACAGCAGTCTACTGGTGCATTCTTCACACATTCTGACACTAGTAGTGTTTAATAATTTCCTATTTGTATGAGAAATTCCCTGAAAGAGTATCTTGAATGACCTAGCCACAGATGAGAGAGTAATAAAATGGGTCTGAAAGAAACATAATAGGAGGGCATACACTGGATTAATCAGGCTAAGGACAGAAGCAAGTACGGGGCTCTTAGGAACACAGTAATGAACCATCAGGTTCCATAAATTACAGGAAATTTCTTGACAAGCTGAGGAACTATTTGCTACTCAAGAATAATGGAGAAAAAATACCATTGATCACAACTAAGAAATCTCCTCATAACATGTTTTAGCCCAAAGAGGCCATTATCAAAAAAATGGAATATGAAAAGATCCTAACAAATCCTGCACTATAAGTTTTACTCTGTCATGTGGGTTTGTTTGTTTGTTTGCTTAGTTATTTATTTTTCTGTTCAAAATCATATTCTCTCAAGCCACATATTAAGTATTTTTATTCAAAACCAGAAAACCTATTTAAAAAAAATTAAGAATAAATATAAAATCACTACAGACAATTATTTATAATCAATACTTCTGATGCTGCATATTCCATAACCAAGTTAATTCATTATGGGCACCAAAATCCAACATGTTCATGTTCTTAGCTTTGAATATCAACATCTGGTACACAATGCCAGAACCATTTGTTATTCTAGCCTTCACTATTTCCATGCTTCTCATTCACCATTCATGCAATCCATGAGATGCAAAAAGTCTTGGCATTCCTGACAGTGATACCATGACACAGCTTGGTTTTCTGGAACCTCAGTTACAGTGACATGCAATTCTGTATTGTACACTATGTTGGATGCTCTGAAACAACAAAGGAAGTCATGATCTACGGTACGTTACAGGGCCCATGATCCCACAGAAAATAACAGACTAACTCCATGGCACAAGGTCTAATGTGAGCAGTTAAAAGTTACACAAGTCACACACTATTAGCATTTATCAAAGCTGGGAACAAATCAGCATGTTCTAAAGAGCCTGACATTAGGCCCTGCTTTGGGCCAGTTCACATTACATAAACTTTCATAACTATAAGTGAGTTGAAACAGGCCAATTTATGATCGCTATGAAATGAAATGTTACGTCCCATCTCAATTGAGAGTACAGTGATACTGTTTGCTCATTTCTCCCTCTAATTTATTAACACATCTCTTCAGTGCTCATTAACAGCACCTTACCTGCCACGCTGGAACTCTCTCCCTGAATTTCTCATTGATCATTATGACAATGGACATCATATGAGCATGTGAAGACTTTGATGTCTGATAATTGGGCCACAGATAATTCTCCAAGTACTGGCTGAACTCCAACATCATGATACGGCGAATTGCAAAACTAAAAACCATGCAGAACTGAAATTACCATCATCTCTCCCATTTAAACTATCATAAATCATAATCTTTAGATGTATCCTTATGCATCTTTTTCGGCCGAGGTATGTTTTAAAGTTCTGACTCATTCTTTCAAATTATAATCATAATTTAAAAATTATTATATAAAGTATACAACAATGTATTATAATCATCAACGTGCTGCTTGCAAGTGTTTCACAAAATTATTTTATCGGCCAAAGGGTTCGAATGGAATCAAATGTATGAGATTATTCAATCATACAATTAAAATGTAACAAAATCTATGTGAAATCCATCACTAAACTTACTTTGTACCATGTATTTCCTTCACGTATATATCTTCAACAACTCTGTCATCAAATGGAAGATGGTTTTCTATGGTATAGGGTGCCCAGTACTGATTTGCACGCTGAAACAGAAAATAACGTATAATTATGATGTTTATTCTGAGGAATAAAAATATTCTGATAACAGTAAATTTCCTCACCTGAGTAATTCTGTCAGCATTTATCTGATCCACGGTAGGAGCCGGGCCTTTCGATTTTACACTTTGTGCTTTAGTTGCCATTGTTTTACCTACCATGTACACAATTAAATTGTTATCGCATACACTCACTCAACACCAACCAACAAACTACCTCTTGCACCAGACATCACAGCAACATCGTGTTCCCTCGGCAGGTGAGGTTAAGTATTTGTCATGGATTACAACTATTGTTGCACAAACCAATCATGCGTCGTGGTCACAGACAATAGTGGGTCACCAGTTAGCCGGGACAAAACATTCCCTCTAGTAATGACACATTTCCCTCCTACGATCGCAACCACATTAAAATTATCCGTTCATCAGAACGAAATCTGCGCCAGTGTCGTGCGAGGAATTAGCCAGCGTCACAAATTTAAGCGCAGTACATTCTACACTATCACCCTTTTTTAACTTGGTTGCCCCGACGTGCTCAGTTTAGTTGGTGATCGTCTTTCGGGAAACGCGTGTGGTTCACCGAATCACATATAGTTTTAGTTATTTTTTTTACTTGTTTTATTCTTGATATAAAGAAAAGGTGTGCTGTATCAAGTTAAAAAAACTAAATCATATTTTATTAAAATAACAGTCACTTGTACTCCCTCACTCACATCGCTCTCGTACACAGATCATATCTCTCGTATGCGACTGACTTCCTTACTGGCCTGCTAGCGTCCGTTGCTAAAGTGTTCTTATTTAAATCTACCCCCGAACAACCCCTCCTATCAAGCGCCTGAACATACGTTGACAGACCGTCCGTAACTGGCGCCAGCAAACGTATAAACAACTACAACTTATTCCACGGATGAAAGAGTTTCATGTCATGTTCTCTTCGGCATTTCTTGGGCACGTTAGTTCATTACTTGTAACACGTTAAGCAATGGCTAAATGTTTTACTATTACGCGCCAAGGACCTTTTTGTCACGGTGTTTGGAGATGTATTACTGATGGCAACGGAATACAAAGTTCATTTAATTTTAACTGTTAACGATTATTTAGGATGCCGCAGTCCGCGTATAACTGCGCACTAAACGAACATACTGTCATTACGTCACGTGTTGCAACGTTCGGAAGAAACCTCATTAGTGGCAACGTTCAACAAGGACCGCCTGAACAAGTGATACAGTGGTTGCAATCACAGTATTTACTCGGATGCCAGACGAGGTTATTTGTACCTCTAAAATTTGACACTTCAATATTTGAGGTTGTCTTAAATTTGCGCATGAAGCACCGTACGTGACGCCACCATCGCCCAACCGTCATGTTAGACCTCCATTCTTCTGAGCTGTTACGCAGCGTTGGGCGACATTTTTTTTAAACAAGACTTTCAGTTTCCATTTTCAGGTCAGTGAGTACCTAACCTGGTGTACACACTTGTAACGTTATCGCGTACCGCAAAGCCGTAACATTGCAAGTGAGTTACACGATGAGTTACGAGCTGAACTATCATCCCGTTCCTCACGGCGTTACATTATCCTGTGCGCGTTACACTATGGGTTTCACAGTTTGTTACGGGAGCCCGAGCGATTTCTTTGCAGCTACCACTTGCATCATACATTTATATACATTAGGGCTGATTCACACTGTCATGTTTCCGTTGCGGAACGTCACCGTTCAGTAAACTTTTCTCATGTGTAATTAAACGGAGATGTTCACACTGACAGGAACGTCTCCGTCACGTCTCAGTTCCGTTCCGTCGCCGTCCCCGAGAGAATTTTTGACGTAACGGAACGGGTCCGAATCTGCTCGATTCTGATAATGTGAAAAGTAATTACGTTAAGAAATGGATGAAAAATTAATAGAATTAGTGCGTAAATGTGAGAAATTATATGACATATCAAATAAGAAGTATAGTGACAGTGTATGGAAAGAAAAATTGTGGGGACAAACAGGTGAAGAGTTGAAAACATCAGGTAAGTTCCAGTGTTCTTTTATTGCGCATATTGAAATTATTATCGTTCTATTATCACCAAAGTTCTAATATTTTACATTTTGTTGACCGTGCATCATGTAATGATTCTTGGTAAATGGCCAACGTGATCCATAAATTCTTTTCTATGTATTTATTTCTATTTATAACTCTCTACATGTTTCGAGCACGTCGTGCTCATCATCAGGAAAGACATATTGTATCAATACAGCCTCTGGTAACAGTCATTCTATGTTGGTGGCCGAGGTGTGTGTAGGTTCTTCCAACCTGCACACATCTCGGCCACGAACATAGAATGACTGTTACCAGAGGCTGTATTGATACATTTTCTCTCTCCTGATGATGAGCACGATGTGCTCAAAACATGTAGTTATAAATACAAATAAATACATTGAAAAGAATTTGTGTGCATCACGTTGGTCATTTACCAAGAAGTTCTAATAATTAATAAATAATGGAAAATGCATGGCTTATAACATACAGGGATAAAATAGAATGAATAGAAAATTATCTGTTGTTATATTTTACACAGATTGTAAGACATGTTTTCAGGAGAGCATCCAACTTAGTTGAATATTATAGATTAACCTGACATTACACTCTTTCATTCTGCCAAAGCACAGATCCAGACAGACTATTAAAGAATTGTTTAAATTTGTCTATTACTTCAAAAGCACTTTGGTGGGCACTACCTCCTTGTTTTGGTATTTTTGTGAGATTGCTTTTATCATTTGCAGAACTTCCCATATCACTTGGGCCTACACCTTGATCTCTCAGATATCTATGCAAAATATAAGTCACAAAAAAAAAATAATGTGGTCCGCATTCTCCAGCAATGATTGTAAGGTCCTCTGATAAATTCAAAATTTCTGGCTTAAACAGGAGCGGAAAGTGGTGATGTGTCACATTGCCCATCCACACCTGCTCAGGCCATAACCGTATCATCCCTTTGATGCGACGGCCAAATACCGACAGCACACCGAACAAGCCAGTAACG
>JGI24700J35501_10930075_pt1 | contig 11306 bp, 6 predicted proteins | sample TergutTh196P1_FD_35501 | JGI IMG/M metagenome (IMG submission 35501) | reverse complement strand
CCCCCCCTCCAGTTTCTAACTCCACCCATTTCTGGGTCTTAAAAGGTTCATTCGTGTGTGAGATTTGAAGTTTCTAAAGCGGTTTTGTTGAGGATTCAGACATGAGTCCTCAGGATTATTCCTGTTCTGAACATCATCTTGCCCCTGCCCACCATTTCCTATATAAATCATATCATTCACTGTCATCACTTCTACCCAGAAGATGGAAGCAGTGTGACCCTCCGAAACATCTGCAGACTTTTACACCACTTCTAAATGTCAGAATTCAGAAGCAGATGAAAATAAAAAATTCATGTGGATTACAACTCAAATTTTAAATCTTACATTTTACAATTTAGATTGTGGTGTACATGTAATACTGTCTTTATATTTATTTTTTATTATTATTTAAATATGCTTAAAAATGGAAGTATTTGCGTTCTAGTGATGTTTATTGACACACTAAATTTGCCATTCCATGTAAAGTAACAAAATTATGTGATATTTATGATTTCTATAAGGAGGGCATGCAATAATTGCTGGGAATATTATACAAAAAATCAAGGCATGACTAATTTTGCGTGCATAATACTACCTTGACCCAGTTTTGTTCAGTAGAATGCTTATTTGTTGAAACTATTTTAATGAAGGTTTAACTGGTCCAAGAATTATGTTTAGGTATTTATATTATTTCGTGCATAAAGTCACTAACGTTTACATTTTTAACTTTCGTTAACATATTGAGACTGAAATTCTACCATGTTTGGTTTTCATAATTATAAAAAGAACTAATTTATTTTCAGTAATTCATGTATTTATTATTTTATATACAGTTTTTGGGGCTTGGACATTTTATTTTTAAATTAAAATTAATTATATACATGCACATACACACACCCAAAAGGCATGTGGAGCTAAATGCAAGTAGATGGTGTGCAGTCCAATTCACTTATATGTGTCATGGTTAGAAGTGTGAAAGCTGTGGATCTTTGGGTGTGTAATAAAAATCATTCTACAATACACTTTTATTATTTACAGCCTTATCAAACATCCTTCCACAACATTTTAACAGGGAAGGTTAATATTTTTTATACCACCTCAAAACTGTAAATCAAAATTGCCTCCTACTGCAAGATGTGTTTCATTTTCCTTTTTTATTGTAGCTGTAGCATTGTATTGCATCTGTTTGGTAAACTGAAGTAGATAGCCTACATATTAATGAGTCTTGCAAACTGCATGTTGTATATAGTTACACTTCACTTTGTACTATTTTCACACAGTCCTTATCACATTTCAGCATACTGCAACTCATACACTATTCCTCTTGCCATCCTAAGTTATGATGAGAAAAAATCCAAAACTCATTGTAATGTGCCAAAGAAGAATAAACTCTTTTGAAACTATTCCTGCTGATTATGTTGGAGTAGTTATATTAATTATACTATTTACTGTATCAAGTGTTATTATGTTCAAGTCATTTTTAGTGATAATTTGCAGTTGCTTACATATATTTACAAATTTATTTATTAAGTGGTAAGTCTTATATTTTCCTTCAGACTTGTATAGGAGGGTGAGGATAGCTACTGTCTCTGAAATGTGACAGATTGAAAATTAGCCTTTGAATACTGTAGGATTATCATGTGAGGAATACAAATGCATAGTGCTTCATTATCAACTGTCCTCCGTCTTGGATTTACATTATGTATTCTCCTGAATACATGATATTTAAGTACATTCAGTATTTGTTACTACCTCAGAGTAAGAAATTTTATTCCATATTAATGTGAAGTAATGGATAGAACTACACACACACACACACACACACACACACACACTCACATCTGAACAAAGCTGATCTTCCAATTTTACTGGACACAAGATAAAGGAAACTGAATTAGTGGCATTCACTGCTGTGTATATCTGTCCTAATTTAATAGAAAGTATAATTTTTTATTTGAGGTCCTCATAGTGGTGATTCAGAGGGTTCAGGTCTTCTGGGATACAATGTTGCATTGCTGGTGGAGTGGTTCCTAACAATTTGAAGGACTGTAATACCTTCTTCTTCAAGGATCAATGATTTAGAATATTTTAGTTATTGATTAGTACTGTACATGCAGGGTACACCACTAGGATCAGGTGCTTTAGAACACATTGCTCTAAGAACTGTCAGAATGACAAAGCCAGCAAATAAGGTAAATGAATTAAGTTTATTGTCAATTTTCATTTGTTAAAAACAGTCTTAAACCCTTCATTATAACTGTGTAATACAGTATTACTGTGTACACCAATTTAACGAAATAAATATAACCAACCAGGTACATTTTATTCATATGCTTAAAGTATTTGTTTACAATCTAACATGTTGCAGCCCATTAGCCATCATCAGGGATAACACTAACATTAAGACAACTATGAAAGCAGCCAGATCATAACATGTATATACTTAGGATTACATTGTTACAATTTACATATTTTGTTAATCCTAACTGCTGCATTAGTCTTTTCATTCATTTATTTTATTTCTTGTACACTCCAAGGTGCATTCTCATAGGTGTGGACCAGTTCTGCTCGTTTATCAGTGACACTTTTGTAATACATCATTATTAGGTACACCAAATTTATGAAGTAACACAACTGACCAGGTACATTTTATACAAATATGTAGGTCATGTATTTATCTAATGGTATTGAGAATCTTCCCATGACACTGATGTTATCCCTGATGCTGGCTAATGAGCGAAAACATGTGGAATGTAATAAACAATGTGCGTGTGTGTTTGTGTAGAGTGTGCCTGTTTATTTATATTATTTCACACTTCATTACACTTTAAATATTGTTTTAACCTTTCCTTGAAGTTCTGCATCATTTGTAATAAGTAATTAATTCTCTTTACATCTACAACAATTCAATTGTTTTATCCCACAGTTATTTGTGGATGATTTACAAACACACTGGACTTAAATAACCCCAAAAAAAATAGATTGGGGACCATTAAGTTTAATGATTGTGCTGGCCAAGCAGTGCTTCCAACCCTTGCAGTGAAGTGTCCTTGTAGAATGTTGTCTTTCTGTGCATAATTGCACCATCCTGTTTGAATTAAGCACTGCTTATCATTTATCAAATGTCTTCACAGCACGTTACTGACAAAGCTTTCCAACTTAATCGCATATCAGTCAGAATATTCTGTAATAGTCAGCCAATTTTCTTATTACTCCAGACACATATACTGCACACCAAATGGTTACTCATATGCTGTACAGATGCTGTTCATTAGGTTGTATAGGACACACTTCAGCCTAGTATTGGAAATTGTGTTTGTTACCATATTTGTTGAACATTATCACCAAGCTTAACACATTTGCATCAGTATCCAAAACTTCCAAAGTCTATATACTGAAATTTAGATTATCATTTTATCCTTATCCTTTATGTGTTGATGTATGCTTCATATTCTGTGAAAGAAAGAAAAAAAGCTTGTTAAATCTGATATATTCCTTATTTAGATAACATGTTGAAACCTCTTAAAACATTAGTGAATATTAATTAGTTCTACAAGCTTATAGAAATTTTTAAGAAGGCAGAGAGGACAGGAGTTATCTCACCATTCTTGCTGTGTTGAGAAGTATAAAATAATATGTACATAACAGTATGTGTTTTTGTTTTTGTACTCCATTACTGACAGTTGCTTGTCTTATTGCATGTACTCTGGTCGGTCTGTCCCAATGATGTTACCAGTGAGAGCGTGAGTATGGGGAGTGTGAAGCCAACAACAATAGCAGCAATGATGAAAACAACAATGAAGTTGTCACCTTTTTCTGAGGTTGCTTCCTCAAGCAAGCATGTCTACTGTAAGCCTGGATGTTGGTCTCTGGTTCTCCCCTTAGTAACATGAGAAAGTAGATCTTGTCTCCTCTGTTACAAATATTGTCATGCATACGGAGTTGAAAAAGAGAGCTGCCAATGGTAATGGTGAACAGTGATATTGGGATTGCTACAATATTGGTCAGTTCTCTTAGAAACCTTCACTTCTGCAGTGACATGTGTGTAGAAGAAAACAACATGGAGCTACAAAGTGCTATGAAATAGATGAGAGAAATAAAACCCTTCTTGTTTATAAACAATATTTCGTGTGGTTGTACTTCGTGAAGCGCATAGACTTTGTATATATTATATAGAGAAAAATCTTACGTTTAAAAATAAACAACCAAATAAAACATCTGTTTAAAATTCACGCCTTCCACAAGTTTCTGTGAATATATATCATATAAACATTCAGTAACAATTGAAAAAGAAGTAAAACTCTTTGATTATAAAAATAAAAGTTAAAAATACCAGTTATATCAATCAAACAGCTGTGAGCATGAAAGAGAATGAGAGAAAGTTTGAGTGCCTGACAAATGTGTATTAGCTACAGGATTTTTGGATATGCCTGTCAGGTTTGCACTTGCAAAATTACAAGAAAAACTAACATCTTTGAACAATCCATTTTATCCTTGACATTCTTACATACACCTTATAAGACAGTGGATCTCACCAGAATAATATGTGGTGCAGGGCATTTGACATTATAAATTCAGAGACCATTGTGAACTACCTTATGATATAGATGCCCTATGCATGTGACAAATTATTTATGTGGAAGTTAGAAATATATGTTTAAAAATTTTCAACCTTAATTGGAATCTGAACAGATGATTTCTTAATGATCATAAATATTTGAGAAAGGAGGTTAAATTGTATTGTAAAGTCACATAGCTGAAAACCATACACCATGGATTGTTCAAGAAATGGCTGTTCCATTTGTGTAGTTTTTCCTGTAATTCACAACTGAATTCCAGATGAAAAATTTGCAGGACATTTTGTATCGCTGCTTTCTTTATGTAAGATAAAAATTCAACAAGATGAGAAAGGACCTTAAGTAGCCATCATTTCGTGGACTGAATGGTTAAATTATAAGTTTATGGTATTTATTATTATTTAATTTCTCAATAACAGAAAACTTCTCATTTTTGACTGGCAATCATAGAAATAAATGACAAAATGGAAGTGTGAGTGCTTATAAGACTATCATAACTGGCTAATTGATAGGAATCCCCTGCTGCCTACCCCCACAGACACTACCCTAAAATATACTCTGTAGAAGTTAGGAGTACTACAGGATTTTTTAATATACATAAATAAATCATTGAACCCCCACCAAACCCCTCAGGATAAAGTGGAACTGTAGGAAAAGGAAAAAAATAGTATTACTGATTGTTACTCATTATATTTTTATGTTTTTGTATTTTTGATTGTATGGAATTGATTTCAAGGTAAAATTTGTTGTAATCGTGTAATCATATCTTGATCTGAACTTGTAGATATCCATTTCTACGTGGGTATGTTTTCATACTCATGTCATTAAAGACTGGAATTTGTTATTTAGAATTTTCTCTGAATTAACACATGAAATTATAATGTAATGAATATAGTTTTATTTTTGGGTCTGGCATTGGCGATAATCTGGCCATATTGATAAATGTAAATGATGTATGTACATTAAGGTACTAAACACTCCAATTGCATTCAGTTCAAAGCTGTTACTAATGCCATTATATTAACAAGACTTTTTAAAATTGTTTATTATACGTCTTATTTTCTTGTCAGATAGAAATCAGTGGAAGCATTAAAAATAAAAAAAAATAGGATACCTACAAGTTTTCCTCCCATGAGTTGAGGCTTTCTTTTTCTTACATTGAAGTGGAAAAATTAATCAGTTTCAACACTTTAAACAAAATGAAATTGAACCCATGAACAAATTAAAAGTTGAAGAAAGAAAAAGAGAGAGAGAGAGAGAGAGAGAGAGAGAGGAACTTCTAACCCAAGACTTCTACCCTCATATCTACTGCCTTTCTTGGTATTGTCAGCTTTAAGGTAACTGTAGTTAGGGAAAAGAAAAAAGAAAAAGAAAAAAAAGAAAGAAAGAAAAAGGAAAATATAAGGGGGGGAAAAAAAAGAAAAGAAAAATTGGTGCTTCAGTCTTGTATTGTAGTCTCAAAACCCATTTAGATACTAAAGCCCAAAACTTGCAATTTCAAGTTCAGTGAATGAAGTCATTCAGGGTAGATGCGTCTGATGTTGCATATTCCATAGGCGTCATGTGTTACTAGTTTGCACAACTGTCTGCAAGCAAAGAACTTCTGCTTCTTGTTGGAAGCATATAAATACTACTTTGTAGATTATCATATTCCTTTCATGTTTGTTAACTTTATATATATTTTAATCAGTGTTGTTAAGTATCTAATTAGGAAACAATATATGGCTTTTCCATACCATGAGAAATTTCATAGTAGAATGTAAATATAGTAGTAATTATTCAAACCCAGCCACACTGATATGAAAGGTATGTGGTTCACGAGGGACCATTGAATGCTTATTGCTTACCCATTTTCACATTGTTTGGAAACTTGGAGCATTTTGTCAACTTGGAAATGTCTGTTTTGCATAATAACCTGTAAGTCACTTTCATGCTTTATACTAAACCTGAAGGACACTACTCTGTGAATTATGTATCATGGATATATTTTCACTGGAATACATATCTGCATGTACATTTAGGTTGATATATTTTTGTAGCATGGTTGTGTGCATTGTCAGAGTGATGTGCTGCGGATACCTTCAAAAGTATGAGTGGTCTGTAGTCTAGAATCACTCAAGCTGAATTTTGTCCTTGAATGATACCGTCAGTGATGTCCAAAGCACACTGTAGGTACAGGTTCAGGTAGTTAAGTATCACTCACACTCATGAAGGTCAGTACACTTTTGTGATGGTCAGGCAAAGTGAGTAGAATACATTTTGTGGTTGTGTTTGGATATGAATATTAATAATAAGAATGAGACAGTTGTGCCAACTCTATGCATTGACAGTGTGTACTGCAGTATGGGACACAATGCAACTGGAGACTCATAGCTTCATATAACACTCTCAAAAACTTGCTCGCACACATGTAAAAAAGGAAACTAAATGCCTATAGCTTACTACACCTTGCTTGTTCTTGGTGACTCTGACAATAACGTGAAAGATGAATGAATATTATGAAAAAGAAAAAAATAATAAAAAATCTGTCACATTTTGTGCTGTGATCATCATAGACATATTATTTCCTTCACCCTAAAAATTCAGTAAGGGGTGGGAAATGTTTATGTTCCTTTTTTAGGACTCTTCAGCCACAACAGTTGAAGGGACAGGACCATATCACACTTTAAAAATAATATAATGATGTAGAGTGTTTAATTTTTTCTCAATATCATGGGACATGACAGGGATGAAGAGTTGACCCCATTTCCCCCATTCCCCTCCCCCCCTCCGATAACCTCTGGTAGACTCACCCATGAAAGGGTTGAGGAGGAGGCAGGGTATAATATTTTCATCATATGGCCAATGTTGCCTGGATCATTCAATATTTGATATTGTGATGTTTTATGCCAATCTTCCACATGATAGAGCAAATACCAGACAGGTATTACAGCCATATTATGATGATAACATGCTCTCTTTGGCTGAAATGTACACAGTATAATAATTGCCCTGTTCATTCACAAATTTATCTCTCAAACTGTACATACAAATAAAAAAATAACAATCCAAGTTGAATCTGAATTTACATTATATTAATTCTCTTCCCCATTTTATGGTATGTTATGCTTTCCTTTTACTATTCTTAGAAGCCTTTTATGTGTGTTCAGTTCCTTTGTTTCACAAAAACTCAACTATCCATATCTAAAGCATCTATTTTAAGTTGGGATTGGAAGTAGTGGCACATTTTAGTTACAGTGCTTGGCACAAATAAAGGCAGCAGAAAGTGTGCCTCATCTTCTTGACTCTTTTAATCACTGTGCATTTGAGTTAGAGAATTACTTGTAGAATACACCTCAAATCTCACTGTGCCTGATGTTTTTTGTGGTTGTCGCATTTTTCCAAATTGTAGTTCAGACAAACCCCTGAAAAAGGCCTTCACATTTTTTTCCACACTTCTAGATAATTCAACTAACAGTATCCACATTTCGCTAAGCTTTGTACAGAACTAGCAATAGAGGGACAGTTATTCAGTCTGATGGACAAATGTGTTTGTTTCTCTAATTACTGACCATGTCAAATAATATAGCTGTTACAAAAACAAATTAACATTTTTAGGAATTAATTCTTCAGGGTGTCTATTTGTTAACTTAGCTGCTTAATAGACGGCTAGCCTTCTGAGTTGTGACACCATGTAGCCTCATACAGGGGATATGAACGTTTTGGACGAACTTGCTGCTTCCATCTTCAGGGTTGAAGTAAGTAGGGTGAGGATGCATTCAGATTATATAGGCAGGTTACACGGAAGATAGCCAGTCAGATCCATGGTAGGGGAAAAGGAGACAGCATGGTCTGTGCCAATATGAATGTGACAAGCAAGGGCAGAAAATGGCCCTTTTAAAGACATCAATATTTATTTCAGGATGGACATGGACAGTGAGAAAAAGCCCTTTTCAGAGCCACAACAGCTGGAAATGGAACAAGAATGGTGTTTTTTAGGGGACTCTGCATATCATCACTGGAGGTATTTAAAATGAGAAAGAGACACGGAACCCCAAGAAATGGGGATTGAGAAAGATGAAACCATATTTAAGTGGCACACTGGTACAGGAATGTCACCACAAAAGAAAGTGACTAACTTGTCGATGGAGAGCTTACTTCTTTCAGGGGCTGAATAAGAGGCTTCCATCACCTACTCAAGAAGAACCCATCTTCCATATTCATGTTTTTATGGTGTGCACAAATCTCTGTTATTTTACTTATGGGCTGGTCCCTGTGCTTAAATGTCTTAGAATACAGATGACCCAGGTCAGTGCTGTGTTTTGCCATGACTAACTTCCCTAGTTGGTACAGCTGTACATGATGGCGGTGTTCATTAACCCAGGTTTCAATGAAAGGACCATAGTGTCCAGTGTACTCCTTCCCACACTAGCAGGGGTTGCTATTAACACATACTGTTTTCATGATCAATCGTCCTTCAAGTAAAAAATTAAACCACAGAGACTTTCCTTAGTAGGATGCCTATTCCCACAATGTTATATCTCAATAGCACCATGCTGCTGCAGTTAAAAAGTGTTTTGGACGAATGTTAGGAAGGCCACTACAATAGGGGGAGTCCTCTTACATGATAAGTAGTTGGTGCAGTAGCTGTTTTGGAAGTTTCTGTACAGTTTCTAGTTCCATATGGAAACTGTCCTTGCTGTAGATAGTTTTGATTTAATGTGCCAGGTCAGACAACACAGCGCTTATATAATGTGAATGCATCTTCAACTAACTCATTTAAACCCTGAAAATGAAGGCAGTATGTTTTTTCCAAAGCACTGGTGTCCATGTACAAGATGTCATGACAGAAACCAGAAAATCACACTCTGTACAGTCAAACTGTGAAAACATGTAACTGTATAATTATTTAGTTTTTGAAGCCGAATACTATGAATTGGATGTTTTTTGTTCAGTATATATGTGGCAAAAGATTAAAAGTCCAAGATTGATGCTTTATTGTCCTTGTGCAGTTTGTCTTAACTGCAACACACCTTTTACTTTGTTCTAAAAATCGCACGAAACAGTCACTGAAGGCATCCAAAGGAAATGAATTTAATTGCCCAATATATTATTCTTTAGGCCTTGAATGTCCTGAAACCTTCTGAATGTGGTTTTCACAGTAGGAAGAGAAAAAAGCTACCTGGCACAGTGTCCGGTGAATGAGGCGTGTACCTAATCTCTACTACACTGCGATTTTCCCAGAAGCTCTTCAGTGGCATGTCAGAATGACCTTATTTGTGAGACTATCTGGAACAAACTTCAGGTAAATCTTCCTCTCTCCCAAATCTTCGTTAAGAATCTGACGAATCACTCCCAGTTAGTATGTGGTCTATCCTCCATCAGTCTTATGCTCATTTGAGTCTCTGTACGCCAGTTTATAAGCAATAGTACCTGTTTCCAAATTTCCAGTATTTGACATCTGCCCGCCCCTTGGACTATCTTCAACATCTTTATGCTCCCATCTGAATCTTTTGAATCATGCAAATATATGTGTATGAGATAAAGCTTCATTCCACAAACTGTTTCAAGTACTTTGTGTATTTCTATAGCTGTTTGGCTTAGTAGCAGACAGAACTTGATATTTGTGTGCTCTTCGATGACAACGAGTACAACACAACTTACAAGTGTGGCTACTATGGATGAATTGAATGAGAGAGAACTTTCTTATCACTAATTCCTAGCAGTCATACATACATACATATATACATTCCATGGATCATTGTTTTACAAAGACAGTAGGATGTAGAACATGTCATAAATACACAAATATACACAATTTTTACGGTATAGAATACTATAGATATTTAAAATTTTACATAAAAAATACTCATCTACGGAGAAAAAGGAGTGTATTTCAGCATTTTCTTAAGGCTGCTTTAAATTATTATGCCAGTATAAAATGTACATTTTGAAAACAATACAGGTTAGCAATCGGTCTAATAGAAAGCAACTACACTTGGCCTGTGCATTGAACCGGACTTGTACTACACCAGCCTTCCTAACATAACAATACCCGATACAAACCACATAACTCTTTCATTAAATATGTAGGGCAATGAAAATCAATCCCCATTTCCTTAACAATAAATTTGACAGTTAACATTTATCCAAAGAAATATATGGACTTCAAAACAGCATAATTAAATGAAAAATAATTAAAGAATAATAAAGAGAAGACAAGATTATGTATAACAAGGACCCATACTAATCTATTAATCATTCGTACTGCATAACTCAAGTAAACGTTACGTAATGTATATCCACTGACTGATCATCATCAACACAGGGTGCTTAATTATTCCATAATAATCCAAAATAACTGGTGAATTCAACAGCATATATTGGCTTTTACTTATTTTAACTATTTTTACCTACTTTAAAGTACTGTTGTATATTAATTATTATTCTATTTTAGAATAAAACTAGTTTTATAACAACATATTCACTCTTTGTAATAGGTCACGCTTACTTTATATGGATTTTTAGACTACCTGATGATGACCATACAATTTGGCCAAAACATGTAGTAGTGTAGTAAATATACGAACGTATAACACTTAAAGGTTGTGTTATTCGGTCCTCGTACTTGATAACTGATTTAATGAACAGAACGGGATTATGATTCCTAAATTGACAATTCATTAAGTTTTATTTATACCAACGTATGCACTTGTTTTTATGTTACACTAAAATCACTTAAAACACTTTTTATAAATAATCCAACATGTT
>JGI24700J35501_10930074_pt1 | contig 11306 bp, 8 predicted proteins | sample TergutTh196P1_FD_35501 | JGI IMG/M metagenome (IMG submission 35501) | reverse complement strand
CGGGAAAATTAAAAATTTCTTGAGTTAATGTATCTGCAGTCCCATATTTATAAAAATATTCCAGTAAGTTTTGATTATATAACTACTTGAAATCAAGAAGTGTTTTTGTGTTCATCGTGTATATAAGGTTGGTGTATGGCACACTTCATGAAATTAAACATCAGCAAAAGTAGGGTTACTGCCTGTAATAGAAAAAAACAATTATTCTCTGTTATTCTTATAAAGTGTGTGACTCCTCTGTAACCTGTGCAGACACTGTCAAAGACCTTAGTGTACAGTGCGTTCAGAGGTGCATTTCCACACTCATGTAGACTGCATTTTCTCCCAATCCATAAGGATGCTAGTTTAATATGAACTATAACCTATTCCTTGTCCGCTGTTGATAGCTTACTAATATTGTATGTAACACTAGTTAGACCCAAACATGAGTATGTCTCAGTTGTGTGGAACTCTAAAATGTCTACTGATACCTGGAGCACATACAGTGGAAGTTTGTAGCCCTAATTAAAAATCTTTCTTTCCTCGTGACCATGTCACTTATGAGGAAGTTAGGGAAATTAACGAAATTTTTAAAGCTTCATACCCTGCATAACTGAAGACTTTGTCTTGATGCATTATTTTTCATTGCTGCTCATTCAGGTTTAAAATGTTGCCTGTTTCTTTTGGTTGTTACGGTTGTTTGAGTTCTTCCTCATAATTTCAGAAACTCCTGCATCTTTACTATGACTGTCTGTCTGTTAGGTGTGATTTGGCTACTAACCTTGTGTGCGGAGATGGCAATATATTTAGAAAATGCATTACTTTTCAAACAGATTGTGTGCATATCTGTGGCAGTATGTAAACAACTTGTCTGTGTTATCGATGATTTAGGGTTTTGGCCCCAGTAATTCCTGCAGCCATATTATTTTGTTTTGTTTGTTTGGTGTTTTGTTTTTGTGCATTTGTGCTGTTCTTGTGTTGTATTTATAATTGGAACTTGTGCTCTTAAGTTTGCACATTCATAAATACCTATTTTTTATTACTATTATTTTAAATTTATTCTTGTGCATTAGTTAATTATGTGGTGGTCTTCTGGTAATTCGAGATCTCAACAAGAGATCATAGCGATTTACCTGAGCACTTCACAAATGATGTGTGCAGTGCTCATTGAGTAACGAGTAATGAGTGATAATTGGATTCAAGCCCTTTTGGTCCCAATGCCCCTAGGCCATTAGACAGGCCCTTTGTGCCCTGTAATCTGATGTCAAGTTAAAGGAGGCCTGTTCCTATGCTAAAGTTTCAGATGGCCCCAGACCTATGCTCTTAACATCCTATGTGTCCAAAAAGAAGGAACCCACATACGCACCTGAGTGAAAAGCCAAAGCGTCACATTTCTCTGCTCCACACCTTGTACATATGAGGCTGCAACTCAGCCCCATTAAGTGTAGATGTGTTTTCAAGGTGTTATGTCCAGTAAGGAGACCAGTAACAATCCTGGATTGTGTCCTGTTAAAGGACAGAAATCCTGTTTTAAGAGTTGGACTAGGGCCCAAAATAATCTTTCGAGCCTGTCTCTGAGTACTGATAAGATTCCTCCACATTACCATATGTTGGTTATCTATCCAGCATTTTATCTTTTTCCTTATATTCTCCTTAGAAACCCCCAAGGCCGGCTCTGGTCCAACAAAGTGGTGAACGGTTTTGTCTCTTGCAAGCTTGTCAGCAATTTCATTTCCTCATACCCCAGAATGTCCAGGTACCCAAAACAACCCCACAGGATGCTGGGTTGAAATGTCTTTCAGTGCCTTTCGGCACTGTTATACCAATGGGGATGTTGTTTTAATGGCCTGACAGGCTTTAAAAGCTGCCTGACTGTCAGAGCAAATACGAGTACTAACATATTTCTCTGACCTAACAGTGCTTATTAGCGTGAGCTTCTGTAGTTCTCTGAAGGGTGATCTGGAAGCTACTGAACGTTCTGATCTAATCCCTTTGTATTGTTCCTAATTCTCTAATGATAACTGGCACAATTTTTATCCTCACTGTTCACATCCTGGTGACCTTGGTCTGCAGGTCTTTGTACTTGCTTAGTTTTTCAGTTTCTTTTGTGTTAATGTTTGAATCATCTGGCGTGGCTGTATCACTCAGTGGGCTAGTCTTCTCTGTTTTATCATTCAGTACTATATCAGATCAATTTGTTAGTATTGTTCAGTCTGTGATAACTGGTACATCGAACATAATAGTAGTACTCTTGACATTTATAACCATTTTTATGCATATTTCTATGTTCACAGTACTTATCAGTAACCTGTAACTCCATATGTTTACACACTGTCCAGTGGCTATAACCAGCCACCTTATTGTGTCTGTCAGTGTATTCAGATGGTGCAAGTATTGTGTATCCCACAACAGTATGTGTTATGGGTTGTTCTGCTTTATAGCTCTTCTGCATTTACTATTGATTGCTTCTGGATGTTCCTCTGATGATGATGCGTGTTGAGTCTTAATTTTGGACTAGTATTATTAAACCTTCTGTTTCTGCCTTTAGACCAGAGCTACCTAACCATGCCAGGGATTCTTTTTATCTACTGTTGGTCTTTCAAGGTCCCGGTAGAATTGTCCATGCATTGATTTACTCTGGAGTTCTTCTGTCTTCTCATTTTCAATGTTTGACGAAGTTGCCTCACGATATTTTGGGCAGCAGTTTCATGTGTCATATGTTTTTGTTTTATTAGATGTTATTTTTACAGCAAGTATGTGGCTTGTTGTTGTTGTTGTTGTCATCGTCGTCGTCATTGTCATCTTCGTTGTTGTTTGTTGTTGTTGCTGTTGTTATAATAAATAGGTCAGTTAAATACAGTATAACAGTATCATGTACTCAGTTTAGTTTGTTACACATTGTTCATTTTGCTTATGAGATTTGAACATTCTGCATGATCACAGGGCTTCAACAGTCATATACACGTAATTTTATAGAACTGATCCACTGAAGTTAAGTGGTGTACTGGGAATGTAGGGAAGTCCAGTAGAATTAAAATATTGATGTCTCACATTAATCACAAGAAAGAAGACAGATATTTGTTGTGCTGTATTTGAAATCATCCATAGGAGAGATGTAAGGTGAATATACAGATATCCTATTTTTTCAGTGAGCTGTTGGTTAAGGAGAATAATAGTATTATACATTATAGCTCTGTGTCTTTAACCACTAGAATTGTACGGAATTCTCTCTTCATTTACATACTTCAATTACTGACCAATTTGACATTAACATGTGAGAATTGCTGATAGATTGTAATCATTTTAAAAAGTACAATTGTAATCAGGAAATCTAATGACATGTTTGTGTTGATTAATAGAAGTAATTGAAGTTAGAGAATATAATAGAGCCTACAGTGGGAATTAATACCAATTGAATTCCCTTCTGTTAATACTTGAAATTTAATAATATATGTATGCAAGTACATAACCTATGTACGTTGACACTTTAACATGAACATGCACATGCACACACACACATTATCATGAACATGCACACACATTTATTAATTACACATTATATATTATATGTATTATAAATTTCATGTATCCAAAATTGGTCAGGGTAACAATAGAATTTGGAATAAGTTACAAAAATAGAAAATATACAGTATGAAAATATTTCTAACAGGATTTCATATACAGTGTTCAGAGATTACATTAAATCTGTTACAAATATAGACATAATGCCAAAATCTCTCTTATCCTCTGTTAGGTTGTGCAAAAGGTATGCAGGAGTTGGGAAATCTTACCTGTAGGAACACATGCTTTTTTTCAGGTGGTGGAATAAATTACTTTACGGACAAAGACAAGTTGTGTGATTTGTATGCACGCTTGGAAAGAAATCCATACATCAACCAAGGAACACTGGATTTCTGGTACATAAAATTTCAGAATTGGCTTCGTGAGAAATGTGAGTGCTTGAGAATTACTGTGCATTATGAATGCAACTAATGAAAGGGGTGAAATTGTGTAATGTGTTTTTACGTGACATTTTGATAAGAATGGGAAGAGAATTATATTCTCTTGTAGGTGAAGAATGGTAATTTTGTGTGCCTGTTTGTCACTGTGCACCAGAGTTTGAATATGAAATTGTATTTCATGCTTTGAGATCCATTGTTTTAGTCTTTGTTTATCAAAATGACACCAAGTCATGATTGTAAGAAAATGATTAAGTAAAAACTGATTAAATGAAAATGATTTTCCAAATTTGAATGCAGTCTTTGTGTTAAATCCTTATACTCAGTTGTATCTAATCGTGGCTTATTTCATGTGTTTGTCACCTGGCTATGTAAATCACTCTTTTGTGATGTTCACCTTCATATATCTTCTTGTTTGATAATGTCTTAGAGGGACAGTGTGAGTTGCATTAATTTCTGAATGTATGGGTTAATGAAGATGTTGCAAAATGTATCCCTTGTGATTTCACTTGAATTTCAGACGCCAGCAAGAAGTGTATATTAGCATAATTTATTCAAAACTTAACACCATTTCTGGTTGCTGTGAATTCTCATTCCCTGACCACAATGTGTACCTTAAGGTATATGAAATTTAGTTCTATGTTTGAAGCTCCTTACTTTGGTGCAATTTGTAGTATGGAAGATTGCCAAAATTCCCATGTGACAAAAGATGCTGTTAAACAAAAGGCAGTGAGGCAAGTCTTGGTATAGATCTGTTCAACACAAGGCTGTAAATTGGAGTAGACATTGTTAGAACATGTGTGCCCATGAGGCTCTGTGGTCCTCTCATCTTACTGAAGCAGTGTCACTGAAGGTACAGATCATATGGGATGTTACATATGCAGAATACCGTCTTATCCCAGGGGATATGAGTTGTCACCTGTGTACCTAGGTTTACAGTTTTCAGTTAAGTTATTTATAGTGTTGAATTCTTTTTTAGAAGTGGGATATGCAGACCTGGGTGATGTCATGCATTTTATGAACCTGCCTTATAATAATTCCCATTATGTGTTTGTCATTCTCTGGACTCTTTTCAATTAATGTTTGATGATCTAGTTAGCTCCAAAAACCATGTCTGTCTTTTCTTTAAGGTTTATAATCACATATTAGTGCTGTCCTCAAGTGCTTTAAGTATGATGCCATCTGCTTCTTTCAAAAGTTATAATTTATGGAACTGATTTAAAAAATGATAGGATTACAATTGCTGTATGATGCCATGGCAAAAATATTGCCTAGTAAGATTTTCATAATAGACAAACAGTAAATGGGGATGGGAATATATGTTCATAAAAGTTTGAAATTTTCTACTGTGGCAGCAGTAACATGTATACGTGTACTGTCATGATGAATTAACAATGTTTTCAGCATTGTGTACTCTAAGGAAGACCTCTGTGAATTGGGGTTGTTTTGCAAATAAACACATGTGTCAGTAATAGTAGTAGTAGTAGTAGTAGTAGTAGTAGTAAGGGAAGGTTTAGAAATACTGAAAACAGTGTTATTGTGCATTGGAAGATGATTTACCTGCATCCTATAATGGAGGGCAAATGTTTGTTTGTGAATGTGGTATTTATTTTCCAGATCCAACAGACTCCCTTACCATTAATGAAGATGAAACAATGAGTTACGTATCTGAATTTCTTCTGATGTCTCAGAATGGCCAAAATTACATAAAGGATATAAAGTTCTCAGCTTTTCCCTTTGGGGACTATAACATAACGGTAATGTTCTACAGATAGTGTACTAATTTTCATTCTTGAAAGTGATATATGTTATGTCTTGTTAGGAGTCCCTGAGTGTCAGGAAATAATTGCATATGGCAGGGAATCCAGTGATACGTATAATTTGGCAAGACTTAAAACTGCATGATTTCTTTGTGGTATGGTGGTTCTTAATAATGATAATTTTTGGTATTGTCTCCCATGAATTAACTTTATTTAATTTCATATCAATGGGAGTGAATTTCCTGCATAAATATTTAAACTGATCAGTGAAAAATCACTGCTTCAAGAGGGAACATTTCGTAAAGGAAATGTAAACATAGGTTCATATTTGGATCCACCATTTTATTTTGATCCCAAGCATTTATTTTACAATACATCAATTGTAAAGGTCACAAGTGCATGCTATCAAGACACAATAGAGTTACTTTACTGCTAATAAAATTCATGGAGTACAATTTACAATGGACCCCCAAAAAGATGTGAGTCCAAGGTCATGTGTACTTGACACAGGTGCATGTTCTTCATTTACCTCATGTGATTCCTCCACTTCAGGGCTGCATAATGCAGGTCTTCAGTTACAGCACATTTTTGTCTGCTGAATTAAAGTAATCAGAACTGATGTTCAAACCTTGTTGCAACATGTGTATGATATGCTTCAGTAAGTAATTATATTGGAAATGTACATATAATGTTACATTTGAGCCGTGTTTGGATCTTTGCATTCCAGATCTTTCTCAGATGGTCACACAACTAACTCCATTGTCATCACACTTGTTGTTTTTCACAAGGATACAGATGTTATTATTGTTAGTGGCGTCTGATGTTTTATTTCACCATGTTGTAATATTTTGTGAATGTTAACTTACACTGTCTATTTTATACACAATTTGAAGGTATATTCATTATATGCACACCAAATTTCATATTCTGAAACGTAATAAATATCATGAGGGCAAATTTTTATTTTTATTAATCATGCATGATTTAGATCACATAAAAACTATAAATGAATAGACACATGATGTAATGATATATAATATATTGCTGGATTATTCTGCCACACCACAACAAAGGTACATGTAGATATTTATTTCCTTATGCTTCTGCTCTGCCATATTTTTTGTAATTACTTTCTAAACAGCAAGATTTTTGGAAAAAAAGGTACAGTAGAACTCCACTTATCCAGGTGCAGTTTATCTGGATTGCCAATTTGCTTGGCCCATCAGATAAATTTGTCAAGTATTCTTAATTTCAAGTCAAGTATTGTACAAAACTAACTTGTCTTTAAATTACTGGTGATCAGTACAGTGTCGTGGCTTCTAGAACTTCAAACGGGGCATGGTTGAAAGGTTTATAGGCAGGTAGTTACTGTGAATAGTAACATCTGAATTTCAAACTGCCAATGTAGCCCATTTTCAAAGAAAAATCCAATTATCTGGATTTTATGCATATCTGGATGGCTTGCCGTCACAATTATTCTCCATAAGTGGAGTTCTGTTTGGTTTGGTTTGGTTTATTTGTTCATCCATTCATTCACATATGTAAGATTGGACCCATCAATTACAGATTACAGTTTACAACATAACTTATAATATATGAACATCCACACAATACAATATAATAAATAACAATACAAAATTTAAAGACCAATTGGAAGTTGAATTTGCCGCTACATCTATATGTGTGTGTGTGTGTGTGTGTGTGTATTTATATAAATATACCTAAGAGTTAAGAATTCATATTAAAAGTAATAATATAGAATGGTATTGAGTAAAAATATTTTGATGTTTACTTTTAATATAGTTACACTGAGCCAAGATCTCTATTGGAATTCCACGCAAAATATTCCTCTAACGAGTAAAATGAATTTATAAGAAGGAGACTTTTTAAAACAGATCTGAATTGGTTTATATCATGAGATGTATTTTTGATGCTAGTAGAGAGGTAATTAAAAACTTTTGATTCCATGCTGTATTTGACATGAAATATGTGTTCGGATTTTCTCAGCTTCTTGGAAGCCTTTCTCATTCCAAGAGAATCCAGTGACATATCATAAACTTACTGAAGTCTTTGTATAAAATGCCTTTTATTTTTGTAGGATTTTAACCAAAATTTGGTTATCTTGACAGATTTTAGTATCCCCTGCCACCCCCAGTGTAAAATTTCAGAATTATCCATCTACCTGAGCCAAGTTGTTCCATGCAAACAGAGACACAGACCCGAGTGTTGAAGAAGGTGAACTTGAAAATGGAAACCTTTTTATTTGAGAACTTCATGTGTAGGGAAAATTCAGCTGTGTATGTTCGAACTTGAAACTTAGAAGAAATTCTTCTCAAAAATAGTTCTTCATGCATCCACAAACCTACCTTCACATGTAGTGCGTGTCTTATTAATACCTACAACTTTTGTATGAAGTAATTGTATTGTGGTTAAAATTATTACCATTCGTCCTGATATTCAGAATTTTAAAGATCAAGGTACAGAAAACAGTAATTTAACCAGCAGTTTTTTGTCAGATGAAACATGGCCTCTGTTTTCACTGAAGATAAGCAACTATAAATGCCTGAAGGAAAAAGTGCTCAGGAAAATGTTTGGACAAAAAAAAAGTGAAGGAAGTGATCTGTTCAGAATATTTCATAACAAGGAATATCATGATTCATACAGATAACCTGATGTTGTTAAGACAGTGAAGTGTAACTTAAATATGCTGTACATGCAAATAGAATGGTGGGTGGCATGCATACAGAATTTTGGAGAGAAAGCCTCTTTTGAATTATCCACCTGACATCTGAATGAAGTTGAAAGTATAACTCTGTAACTGCCTAAATCTTCTGTTTTCACAGAAATGAGGATACTTGTATTTTTATGATACTCATCCTGTTGGATTCTTTGCACTTGAACAGTGACAATGTGTTTGCTAGTGCAACTGATATTTATTTTATTGTTTATGAAAACGCAGCTACAAGTTTCAGCTGTGTCCAAGCCACCATCAGGCTGTAGAGAAAATTAAGGGGTAGTATACAACGTGTATGAAATTAATGTGTGCTAAAATCAAGTGACAGTACCTGTTATAATATAGTTGATAAACTAAAATGTATGTATTTAAATTTTTTAAGAGAGTGGCTAAAAATAACTGTATATGTGTTTGTTGTTGTTGTTGTTGTTGTTGTTGTTGTTGTTGTTGTATTGTTGCTGCTGCTGCTGCTGTTATTGTTGCTGTTGTCGTCATCGATGTTGCCATTGTCATCACTGTTGTTATTGTTGTCAACACTGTTGTCAACTGAAGATCAAATGTTACAGATTAAAATTGAATAGTGTGTTGGCATTGTAGATTATCAGTCTCTATGCGTAGTTGCTGATATGTGTAGACACACTTGGAAGCTCTGATTATGCAGTCCATGGCTATTTATAATAGTAAATTGTGTCTGCAGTATTAATGGCCAAGATTATTATTTGCTTACTGTGTTGTGTAACTAATCAGATAATAAATAATAGTATTAATATGGCAGTTTCCATTTTGTATTTTGAAACACACTAAAATTATCGTAATACATATATCATTTCCATTGTGTAACCAAATCATTTTCATTGGAGATAGCTTCATTGATCTGTATTTGTTTGCATTTGTCTTCCTCTATGTTTCACTGCCAACTGTGTTTATCTTATTTTTTTTTATCAAGGGGAAGGTACAGTTCAGACTTGAGAAATTGAGCTCCTCCTCACGTACCATTTCAAAAATCTTGTTTGAAGTCACCGTATGTTTTAATTTAATTGGTTGTTGTTAACATTTTTATTTTACATATGGAACTTCTCGGTTGTACTTACATATTATCCTTTTGTATTAAGTTACATAATTTTCGTGATGCTTTGAAATGTCCCAAATGAGCGATTATTGTCTAATATGTTGGGCAAGTTTGTCCTAAAAGAACGTAGATATTCTTTTTATTGTGTGAAAAGCCTGTGCCTATTGGTCTAAAATACCTTTTAATGCATTCTGCACAAGGTAGTTGATATATCCCACATTTGTTATACTTGCTATCATTTAAACTGCATCTTGTTCATACCCATGCACTAGTATCTCTATATCGAATGAACACTCACACATGCACTCATATATTGTTAAATCACCACTTTATTAACACTTTTTGTACTGCAACATATTTCAGCCCTTAAAGGGTCATATTCAGGTATGATAATGGATATATTTCACCTTTGTGGGTCAACAACATGAGTTACAAGTTGTAAAATATATGAGTGCAAGTGTTGGTATTCACTCAGTACATTGCTATTATTTGTTGGGTTTTCTTAATTTCAAGTTGTTCTATAATGATTTGTCAGTTCTGAGTGTGCTTCACTTACCTTAGATCACTTAAAAATGTTTGTAATTGATATAGTTTTCTTACTCATGTAAGTAAAAGTGAATAGTCATCTTTTTTTTGTGTTTCTGTGTTATTGGTGGGATATGTATCAGGGTGGTGCAGTAGTATCTGTGGTCATAGGTTTTCAGTATATGAAATAGTCTGTTTTTTTTTTGGTTTCTGGTTATGGAGATATTTAGACACTTTATTACATTAATGGAATCTAATTACAAGGCAGATTGTAGTTGTGGATGACCTTACTTAAATTCTGAAGGCATTTTGTTGATGTTGGTCAAGGTCAAATTATAGACTATGATGACATAATCTACACGTCTAAAATATCCAAAGGTGTAATTATTAATCAAATTCATCACTTGCTTGGATTCAGTATATTGTAAAAATATTTTCGACAGCAGGGCAGAAGAAGGAACCTGCACTGCTAGTCCATCTTGTTGATGGAATATTTATCACTGTATAAATATCATTGTGGTTTATAATTAAATTACACAGGTTAAGGATTTATTTTCCTTGTTACCTCATATTTTATTCCAAATTCAGGGATATTACTTACCACAGAGACATTTCTTGTGTCAGGAGATTGTTGTAAGTATAGAGTGTTTATTTTTCCTACTTGACCAATAAGTGTGGGCCCAACGCTCTGTCCACATCGCGTTATATGTCATGTGTTGTGGAGGTTAACAGTTGATGATGGGAGATAGACAAATGATCACAGTGATGATAAGTTGTAGGAAGTCTAATCAAAGCTCACTAGAGTGTTGGGCCAGCACTTATCAGTCAACTAGGTAAATAACGCCCTGCATTGCATAAAGCTGTTGATGCCAGTCTAGTGTTTTGGTCTGTGGATATTTCCCTCAAATTCTTTATAAGTTCTTAGGTATTTTTGACATTGAATGTGTGCAGTAAACATATATGTTGGAAGAATTTTTGCACTGTAAGTTTTGCAAATTTATAACCTGCTGTATTGCAGTGGTTGATGATAGGTCAAATAGGGTTGTCTTGTTCACACATCCAGTAATATTCAGTGTGTTATGTTTTAGGATAACATTTTTTTTTTTTTCAGTACTTACTCTCTTACTACTGTTATTCCTCTCCTAATATCTTTTTGGTATTTGTTTGTAGGGTGTGTATTTCTTTTGAATTTGAGGTGTTCCATCCCGAAGTGTTTGTGAAATAAAAGGTGGGAGAAGTTCCGTCAAACACAACAGTGGTAAAACTAAACATATAATGTT